>VTLG01001656.1_pt1 | contig 30729 bp, 29 predicted proteins | sample 4694571 | NCBI WGS metagenome assembly VTLG01 (sample SAMN12604809, study PRJNA352737) | marine metagenome | biome: ENVO:00000447; feature: ENVO:00000209|ENVO:00000569|ENVO:01000036; material: ENVO:00002151; isolation source: viral sequences binned using virsorter ...
GTGAATATTATAGACGCTGGTTCAGGATATTCGACCGCCCCTATAATTACATTTAGTGATCCCGAAATTACCTCTGGGAGAAGGGCTATCGCAGAGGCGTCCATCGACGGGGCGGGCTCAATCAATGATGTTACTATACTAGATAAAGGGTCGGGATATATAAGTCCACCATCAATTACATTATCCGAAGTATTAAATGGGGCAGAATTAACTGCTACTATTGGAACAGACGCTACTAGTGACCTTGTAGGAATGGAACATAAATATAAATTATATAGGGGGTCACATAATACTAATATAGGATATAGAAGTGGAATAAATATTAAGAATGGTTCTCGTAATATTAGTATAGGTAGTAACGCTGGTCCGGAACTATTAAATGGAAATGATAATGATAAAATTTATATAGATTCAAGTGATATACCTCTCGGAGATAAATCATTTATATATGGTAATATGACAAAAGGAAGTGAGAAGTTAAAAATAAATGGAACATTAGAAGCGAATGTATTGACTGTTCAAGGTAATACTTCTCCAGATAATCCAGATTATTTACCAAATGGGACAATTCGATATCATTCTTCAAAACTACAAGTGAAAGTAAATGATATATGGAGAGAGATATCCTTAGTTTGAGTATAATAATCCACCCATTCCCTCCATTATCCTTAATATATTATAATTCCTAGCATATAGATTAAATGTATAATTATTATATGATTGATCCCCTGTAAAACTAAAAGTTACATTATCAATCCTTGAAAAATTACAACTACCGGTTGGTTTATGTTCTTCTGGTTTTAGACAGAAAGAATACATATAAATATGTTTTGCAGGGAATGTATTATCACTTACTAATGGTTGAAGTGTTCTAAAATAAGTCGCATCTTGAGGTTCAAACCTTTCAATACCATTAAACAAGATGGTGGCTTCTCTAAAATGTTCATATTCTTCGATTGTTTTAATGTATGATTTATTAACTGTTTCGTGTATATCATAATTTAAATAGTCATTTCCATTCTCCCACTCAACATCATTTGATGTATTTGCGGTATGGTTTATTTTTACATAATCATTTATTTCTTTATTTGAATTATTATTTTGAATAACCCAGTATAAAGACTTGACAGGATGATTTAATGAAATATGTATGTTATTTTGATAGGGCTTCCTAAGGACTTGTATTTGTTCTATTAAATATTCATGCGTTTCTTGAGAAAACCTTCTCCTTTCATCTTTATCAAGTAAGATGTAATTCCCCCATAATTTAATACCTGGTTCCTTTAGACTATTTGTGGGTGCGGTGACTCCTTCACTCATATTAATAATATTTCGAAGGGATCTAAAACTTATATTTATTTTAACCTCATGATATTGTAGGGCTATTAATGGTAGTGATTGGGAAACATCCTTACAGAACCAAAAAAGGAGAGGTACGAATAATTTTATAGGTTTAGGTGTCTTAATAGTTGTATCATGAGTTGAATGATTATTCACAATGTAATCAAGTCCCGAATTATTTGTATGGTTTAATTGATTCATTATATCTAACCATTTACCATCCTGTTTATCAATAACCTTTTCACCAATTAATAACTCAATATCTTTTATGTATGAATATGCTGTATTGTTTGAATAATTACACCAGTCCAATCCCGCCTGCGGAGCGGCGGCGGCTGGTTGTAAAGGCATATCTATTTCTAGATACATATTACTTAGTAAATCACCCGATCGATTAATTGTATAATTTAATTTAAAAGCATTTTGTGAAATAGTTCCATTGTGGGTTTGTTTAATACATTCCATTGAAAAATTAGTATGTCTTCTATATACCGACTTAAAGTATGAGAATTCAGGATTTCCTGTTAGATATATATCTTGTCCACCAAATATCACTAATTGTAGTGTTCCACCCCCCATTATAATAATATATAACCTATATTATTATATTTAGGTAATTTAATATATATTTTATTTATTATAGTATAGAATGAATAATAGTTGTCTTATTATTATTTTAATTTTTATTTCCTTTTTATTATTTACAAAATCAGATACTATTAATAAATCTGAAGACCGTTTAAGAATAGAATTAGGATATCCTAAAGGGACAATTATTGAAGGGATACATTATGATTCCAGTAATATGGGACCCATTGATGATTACCCCGATTGGTATGACCCTCCTCAAGGAAATCCTCTTACTCAATCAGGTTATCGTATTAATCAAGTTTAGATTATTGAAAATAGATGGACAATACCTCTCTCCAAATGGAGGAAGAGGGGCCTTTCGGCACGGGCGTGGAGGGCAGGTGAGGCTATCTTATTGTATACATTTTTCACATACATTTATTCAATTGACATAGTTGAAATACTTTACTTTCATATTAATTAATTCTATCAATTTTAACATTCGACATAACTTGGTAGAGCAGGAGCAATAAATGGATAATGTTTACTTATAATATTGTAGTCTCCAAGTAATTCATCATGTTTTTGAATATCTTTCATAGCAATTACAGGGAAGGACTTGTAGTTGTTTGTTTGGATATCTATATTCTTATTTACCGAACAATGATTAATCAACTTACCTTCTTCTATAATATATTCTTGAAAATTTACTTTTCCGACTCGATTAAATAATATTTCATCTTTTTCTTTGTAAGGGAATAAATCATCAAAGATAACTTCTCCCTTTTTATAATTTCTACCCGCAAATAATCCATTTCCATGGATCTTTGATCTTGATATATAGGGCTTATTTGGTAAGAAAAAATAGATCAATAATAGTATTATTACCAAACATATTATTAATCTTGAAAATGGATCCATATTATATAATATAGTATACAAATTTAAATCATTTATAAAAAAGGCTGCCTCTCCAAATGGAGGGAAGGGAATCTAAATATTCCACCCAGATACAAGTATTATTATATATTATCATCTTATTGTAATCAAATGCGATATGTATCATAGTAGATACATTTAGACAAGATCATTAATTATTTATAAAAATCAAAAGTAATTCTATAGATATATCCATTGACAACACTTTCATAATAAATATCTTTTAATAAAGTATCATCTTTAATTAAATGTTTTTCTTTGAAATAATTGGGTATTTTCATGTTATCTAAATAATCATGGACAGTGAACTTTTTAACATCAACTGTAAAGCCAAAACTTTGAAAATGTAGATTAATTATTTCTAAATTTTCTTTAGTTATCGTATCAATATTAAAACTTTCATTTTCATTCTTAAAATGTTTCAAACACATTGTGAATGTCATTAATAATTCTTGAAAAATATGTAGTCCTATTACCACACCATTTTCCGGAGGATCCAATTCTAATTTAACTGTATTCTTTTCTCTAGGATTACTTGAAAATAAAAATGTTATAAAATCATCCCCTTGACCAGATATATATTCTGTATCTTCATTTTCCATTTTTAGTATAATATATAATTATTTTTGTTCTCTTAACAAATTATTGAATTAAAATCTTTTATAGCATTTTTAGTTTTTCTTCAGCAATCTTATAATTATGTATGGTTAAACATAATAAAAATATGTGTATTAATTACATTTAATGGGTCAATATTTCCTGATCAAAAAATAAGTGATATATATATATATATATAATATGGAAAATTGGATTAAATATTCGTTAATAGTAATATTATTTTTGTTGTATTTTATTTCGAAAACTAAGAAAAATAAAAAAAGGACAGCGATATTAGTTTTTGGACAACCGAGAACATATAAAAAATGTTATCAATCATTATTTGATAATATCATAAATCAAAATAATCATAATTTTGACATTTACTTGATTACATGGAAAAAAGATTATAATGAAGAATTATTAAAATATTATAAACCAAAAGATGTTCTATTACTAGAATATGATGATTTTTTAAAAGATTTAGATACTATTAATAAATTAAAAATAGGATTCAAATATCAAAATCCATGTGGTGGCGGGGGAAGTAAAGATAAAAATACTTATTTTGTTCAATTATGGCAATGGTATAAAGGATATCAATTTGTTAAAGAAAAAAAATATGATTATATTGTAAGGACTAGATTTGATAATTTATTTAATAAATCAATTAAAATAGATAATACTATTTTCAAGAAAAACCTTGGGAGTCACAAAATATACAAGGATTCAAATAATATATTAGATGATATATTTTTCGTTATAAAAAAAGAAGATTCATGTATTTTAGAAATATGGAAAAATCAAGATAAATTAGATTTTATAGATGAAAATTATATCAAAAATTATACAAATAAACTAAAAAATAATGAATATTTAATGGATTTAGAAACTCTCGTTACTATTTATGTTAAAGATTATAAAAAATATGATTATAAATTAATTAGTATGGATAATGTCAATGTAATACGTTAATTTATATAAATCTTTTTTATATATTTATAAAATGGATATATATAATTCACAACAAGAGACCCCTCAGGGAGTCTATGACAGCTTTAATAATCTTGTATTTAGTAATGATACTAGAGTAATATTCAAAATGATTACAAAAACTATATTATATAATGAGATAAAAGACTTAAATGGTGATATTTTTGAATTCGGTGTATTTAAAGGGGCTTCTATAGCATTATGGCTACAATTAGTAAAACTTTATGAAACTAATGGTTTGACAAAAGTAGTAGGATTTGATTATTTTGATTCAGATGAATTATTAAAGGATTTATATGGGGAAGATAAAAAATTAATGAGTGACGTAATTAATAGATCTTCCGATAAAAAAGATTTAAGTTTAGATACGATATATAATAAATGTAGTCATATTTTACCAAATAGAGTGATGCTTATTAAAGGCGACGCTTGTGATGAATGTATATCATTTAAAAATAAAAATCCAGGAGCACGAATAAAATTATTATATCTAGATATGGATTTAGATAAACCAACTTTTATAGTTCTAACTAATTTATGGAGTTTAGTTGTAAAGGATGGAATTGTAGTATTAGACGAATATGGATTTCATAAATGGGATGAAAGTAATGGTGTAGATAGATTTTTAAGAACTATCGAAGGACAATACACACTTAAAAATACTAATGTACAAGGGCCAACTTTAGTTATAAAGAAAATCGTATTATAATTTAGATTGGGGTATTAAACTACTCATTTGATTTACCCTTCCTTTCAGGGAACTACTTATAATATCGTTATCTTTAAATCCATATTTAAAATCAAAATATAAAATATATAATATATAATGAAAGGATATATAAAATATGTATTAGTAGGATTTGGATTAGTGCTTTTAACTTATTTACTTTTCAAAGGTGATCAATCAATTCAAATATTTAATTCAGAAGGAAATGAGATAATGAATAGAATAGCACGATTAGATGATTTTACTTTAATGGAAAAACAACTGAATTATATTAAGAATATAGGATATCATGATTTAAATTTAGATGCAGTTTATAAATATTGTAGAATACTTTATTGTTTGGAGAAAACTGGTTACCTAACTATAAATAAAAATGAAATTATTTCTTCTTCTAATAATAAGAGAAAAGTTTTAGATATAGGAGGGGGGTTATCGCCAATTCATTTTATAATTTCAAATATAGATGAAATACATAATGTAGATTTATCATTTTCAGGATGGTTCCCGGTTAAAGATAATATATACATTAATGCTACTAATAAATTAAAGTATAATAAAGATAATATTAATTATCATATATCAGATTTATTAGCTTATATCAAAAAAATACCAGATAATTATTTTGATTATATGGTAGATGGCTGTTCATTAATACATATGATCCGTCCAGGAGATAAAGAAAATAATTGTCAAATAATAATGGAAGAATTGACCCGAATATTAAAACCAGGTGGCCATTTTTTTGCTGTCTGTGATATTGCTAATCCAATTGGCAAAGCATGCCATGATATGATTTATCCGAACGATTTAGTAAAAGCATTTGGAAGTGGTGGATTAAAAATAATTAAACCTACAAATTATAATGATTGGGATAATTATTTAAAAAATCAAAATAATTCTGTAAAAAAACATCCTAAACATTTTGGTAAAGAAATAGATAAAGATTATCCTGATTTAAAATCAATTATGTATGCTCCCGGAGAAGTCCGTAACGGTGTTTATGTTTGGATAGGTACTTTTGTATTTATAAAATAAATATGATTATGAAATATTAGATAAAGGGACAATCAAATTAATTCGATAAAGTTTTATTGATACCATCTAAGAACTCCTTATCATATGTAACACGTTTATCAGTTATCACATCGTCCAAATAGTATTTAGCTATACGTTTTTGATCATGATTACCATTATCTTTCATAGCCTTTAATGCTGCTTCCCCTGTATTAACGGATTCGCCAAACGCTGTTTCCCGGTATAACTTACTATAATTTGTCTGAAATAATGTAAAACCTGTTATATGTAATGATTTAATATCGTAATTCAGTATATCCCATATTGCTACTGTTCCTGCATCTTGACCAGATATATTCTGTATCTTCATTTTCCATTTTTAGTATAATATATAATTATTATTATTATTATAATAAATATTATAATTTTATGATTTACTAAATAATTTTTAATTTTTATAAATATAGAACCCTCATCTTTACTATATTTTTCCAATAACGGGAATATTTTATTATATGCCGATTTATGAATACATAACAAGTCCGTTTGTTGTCCATTAAAATCTTTATCGGGGAAATTGGTTAAGAATTTAATATAATCACCTTTATTTGAAGGGCGTTCTTCGTAAAAGATTCTACGTCCTTTTAAACCATTTGATAATGTATATATTTCTTCAGGTATTATTGTTTTATTATTATAAAAAGATTCTTCATTTTTAACACCCCATTGCAGATATTCTAAATCAAATATTATATAATCTTTTTTTTCTAAAAAGTCTAATATTTTCTCATCCCCTGTAAATTCAATAATTAATATATCAATACCATAATCATCTATTAATTCTTCTGCCCCAAGTAAACATTGATATTCCCCACCTTGAACATCAATCTTAGCTAATAATACCTTTTCCCTTATTTCATCACTCAATCTACAAGTCTGAACCCGATTATATTTCGATTTTTCGTCTAACCATCCGACAGCTGATCCACCTACATATTTATCTGACCAATTATTATTAATTTTTATTGGTGTGGCTCCCCCCATACCAGCTTCTCCGTTTTTATTACTGACTGCTTTATTAACAAGTGTAATTAAATTATTGTCTTTTGTATTCTGTTTAAAATATTCTAAGTTAGATTTCAGTGGTTCATAACTAATTACTCTATGTTTATTTTGAGACATTTTAATTGCATATTCACCTACAAATCCCCCAACATCTATATTTAAACCAGGTTCAACATTATTTAATATTTTATAAATATCTTCATCTGTTATTTTATGTTCTTGACAAAAATTATTAATATACATATAAATAATATTATATATTTTATTTTATTATTTTTTTTCAAAAGACAAAGATAAAGTAAAAATATAATAATATATGTTAGTTTTAAAAACATGCGGAAATATTTTAATGAATTAACTAAAATCATCAAAGATAATAAATTATTATTCATAGTAATCCTTATAGGTATAATATTACTTTGTGTAAAATTAAATAGTGATGAAAAAGACAATACATCAATATGTATCATTATCCCCGTTACATCTAATAGAAGAAATTGGAATAATTTTGAAGAAACTTATTTGCATAATTATTTTTTAGAATCTTTTACAAAAGTTTATGATCCTAAAATTAATCATTTAATATTGCTTGGAATAGATGATGATGATAAATTATTTAATAATGATAAAATTAAAAATGATATACAAAAATATCTTCATAAAAACCAAAATATTGAAATTGATTTTATTAGTACTAATGGAATAAAAAAAGGCAATGTTGTTCATATTTGGAACCGTTTATTTGATGAGGGCATCAATAGGGGATATGATTATTTCCTTCAATGTGGTGATGATACAGAATTCTACACACATTGGGAAAAAGATTTTATTACTAAATTAAAATCCAATAATAATATTGGTGCAATTGGATTTGGAGATAAACTAAGAATACAAAATAATAAAGGTGATGATTTAGCAACTCAAAGCTTTGTCCACAAAACTCATTATAATATTTTTAATTATTATTTTAATCCAAATATAGAAAACTATGGCTGTGATGATTGGTTAACGGGTGTGTATAAAAAAACAAATAATTACGATTATAATGTTAATAATCATAAAATAAAAAATAGTGGGGGGGAACCAAGGTATATACCCGTTAATAATAGAAAATTATGGAATAAATTAATTAATGAAGATTATATAAAAATTATTAACTATCAAAAATAAAATCCTTTATATTGATTTTCTCTAGTAAAAAATTGATCTAATTTATCTGTTTTATTATAATTTATGATTTCTGTCTTCTTTCCTATTATATTATTAATCATCCCCCATGATACATAATGGACTGTTCTTGTTTTTGGTTTATTATAAATATCACCCTCTCTCTGATAATCATCTATAAAATAATTTGGATTATGAATAGGTGTTTTTGTTATCATTAAAGTGCCATCATTAAGCTTACGGGTTTCAGGTAAAAATTCTTTATAATTACAATCAATTCCAAATAAATTAATCTTTTCTGCTCCTAATAAATAAGCATATAAAGTAGCTGAAGACCCTGAACAATATTGATTTAATTCACTAAATATATTATTTTTATCCCCTCTAAAATCTTGTATATAATAAACATTCTTATAATTTTTAACATCTTTCCAATGATTAATAATACTTTTTGTTAATAAATATGTTTTACAACGATTTTCAACTATTAATTTTTTAATATCTTCAATATTACTCTTAATAACTACATCATCAACACAACAATAATGATCTGGAAACCAGTTAATTTTATACCAATAGCGATATGCCAAACATGTTCCAATTGTTTCGCCATCTAAAGTATTAAAATCAAAGTTTTTTAATGAATTTCCATTACCCAAAATATTTATTGTTTTTTTCTTATATATTTCTTTATAAATTATTTTAATTGTACAAAATATAAAAACTATGAATAATATAATTGATAAATAATCTTTCATTTTTTTTATTTCCATTTTATATTATAATGAAAAAAAATTTTTTAATAATATTATTAATAATAATACAACTGAAAAAATAATAAATAAATGGTGGGAAACAACTAAAAATAATCCAAATCTATTTGATGATAGTAAATCAATAAAATCAAATAAAGCTGATTTTAAAGAAAATAGACATGATCAAAGTAATATCTCGATTTTATATTTATTATCGTAATTATTATTTAAAAGAAAATGATATCATACCTAAATTATTATATCAAAATCTCTTGTTGTTGAAGTTGAATATTTAGGAGAACAATTTTTAGATAAAAATAGTAATGTTACTAATTTTAAAGGGTAAATTAATAATATAAGAGATTTATTAAATAAAAATAATATTGTTCATGGAGATGTTCATACACATAATATAATTGTTCGTGATGGTAGAATATATAATTGATTTTGGGGGATGCTATGTTCCAGGGTTACGTCCAAAAGACATTCCAGAATCCCATACAGATAACATTGAAGAATATTTAAATGAAAATAGAGATATAATATATGGAATTATTCAGTAAGCAAATGATGATAATGATTGAGTATATGGGTTTTCTTTGAAAGGGTTTAATAAATCCTTATCGATTCTATCCGAAATAGATGAATCATCTAACTTATCTTTATAAGTTGTGATATCATATTGATCCGTAGTTGGACCGGAGTTATATACTTTCGTAAGTTTATTTTCAGATTGATTCATGTAATCACTATTTAGTTTCTTGATATCAACATCTATATTTTCAGCTCCATTTATAATCTTAGTATTATTTAATGTAGGTGCCCTTCCTTGAGCTATGATTTCTTTATTGGGATTCGTTTCTGCATTCCTAAAGTTATCAGTCATCATATCGCCAGTATATCCAGCAGAACCAGCTATACCAGTATGGTCCCTTAGAGTTGTATCTTTTATGGTCAATTCTGGAGATTCAAATCCAGTAGTTAATTTATTATATCCCCCATTAATATAACCATTATTCTTAGAATCAATCGTAGTTTGTTTTTTAGTAACCTTTGCCCCATCTAATAATCCCATTTGGTTATTAATTGTAGTATTGCTTAGAAATCCATTATCTTTTGTATTTATTGTTGTTTCTTTAATTGTTTTTTTAGCTCCATCTAAGATTCCCATATTAGGATTCATAACTTCTTTTCTTATATTCCCTTCATATGTCCTTTCACCCGTAATTTCCCTTTCATTTGGTAATGCCTTGTATCCGGAACGAGTAAAATCAGCATCTCCATTATATTTTCCTGGCCCTGGGTTTCTAATTGGATCGGTCGGATTTTGTATTTTCAATGGTTTTTGATATTTAGATCTTTTTTCACCTAGACTGTAGTTTGCTCCAGCGATACCCAAAGGCTGATCATTTAAAGAAGTACGGTATGTGCCCTTTAATAATTGTTCGGGTCTTTCTGATTGATTTAGGAATGCTCCAGTAGTTACAAGATTCCTTTTTCCATCCGTATTTTCATAGAATCTATCTGGGTCATATTGATTAAACTCACCCATTATACCTCTTTTAGATGATATATCCTTACCAGAATTAACACGTCCTTCATAAGTAGTTCTTTGATTATTCTTTGACCTTAAAATATCAATATTTGTTTTATCTGCTATAATTTGCTTTATCTCACGATTAAGATCACTTTTCGAATCAATGTGTGAAACTCTTTCCTGTTCAAAAGGAAGTTCATTATTTTTATTTACACTTTCATTATATCTTGCTTTATCACCAATATATTCTCCAAAGCGATTACCAAATACATTATTATTTTTTTCCCATTGAAAAAAAGGGGCAACTTCTTTTTTAGATTCACCTAAACGGTTATCACCCTGGTGACGGTCTAACTGCCTTGTATCATTTAAATCTATTTCAGCAGGCGCCCTTCTAAAGTAAGGTTGTGCTGTTATACCCTGGTCATTCCTTAAAAAATCATTATGGTCAATATAATTCTCAGAAATAGTACTATATACATTATCTGTAAAATTCTCTTTTAAATCAGAAATAAGCGTTTCTTTCTTAGGTATTTTCTTACTATTAAAAACACCTGTATCTTTATTGAAAGAATCATCAAAGTTCTTTTCAGCTAATTCAATTAACTGTTTATCTGTCTCCTTATAGAAATTATTTGAAGAATATACATTATCACTATTTATTTTTGTCACATCATCATTTACAATTGTATTTATAGGATTCCCTTTATCTTTATTCTTAAGAATACCTGCACCAACGAGTCCAAGTAAAATAATTGCTTCCATTTAATACATTCATATATAAAAAATCTTAATTTTTATCTTATTTCTTTAATAATACTTAATATTTCATTTGGAACTGTATTCCTGTTAAAAATAAAAGACATCTTATTATTTCTAAAGTATCCAACTAATTTAAAATGTTTATCATTCTCATAAAATAAAATAATTGTTTGTAAATCTTTATCATAATCATAAAATATAGGATAATTATAATACTCACCAGTTAAATCATTACTATAGAGTATAACAAAATTAATATTTAAATAATTCTTAATTAAATTTAAAATAAGGAAATCACCCCAATATTCATCACCCCCCTCCCTTATTTTTTTTTTAAAATCATTAAATGTTATTGTAAATGGATCCCAATTTTCTTTAAACTCACCACAACTTTGAGAGATCCTATATATTTCAATTATAGTATTAAAATCATTAAGTGAAATTGATTCTGAAAAAGGTATACGGAAATTGTCAATACCGGAAATACTTTCAACACCATTAATTGCATAATTGATACAATTAAATAAACAATTACCATCGCCACCACAATCAAGAATCCCATATCCTGAATTTTTCTTTTTATCGAATGATAATCGATTGAGTATCTTAATCCATTGAATATTTAATTTGTTCCAACCATATTCATTTAAATAAATATGCCAATCATTTTCCTTTATTTTTTTTATTTTATCACATTTTTCATAATAATAAATATTATCTTCTATAAAAACCGTATCAGTAATATAATATTTCATTTTTATAATATAATATAAATGTATTTACACTTTATATATATATATTTCTTAATAAAAGATACAATTTTTTTGATAAGTATTTACTAACTTACTAATTTTATCCCAATCTTTTTCTTTTTTTTGATCCTTATCAACACATACTCGATTATTTTGAGAAGAACTAAATATCCAAATTAGTTCTTTGATATATACTTTATCTAACTTAGGAAAATGCTTTGATATATAATTAATAATATATCTATTACAATGAAAATCATTTGCTTCGATAATCCATTCTCTTCTATCTAGACTATTCATTTCTATTTTAATAATACCAATTTTATCATTATTTATCTTTATTTTTTTATTTATTAATAAATGGGTATAGTATTCTATCATATTCATATCTCCTTTCATCCCACCATATGCTTTCCTGAACCTCAACGATTGAGGTATTAAATCATCACCATTAATATCTATTTCCTCTATCTCACCACTAGAATAGGCTGTAATATAATTACATTTTGATAAATGATAGACTACACCTAATAACCATTTATTTATTTCTTTTTTCATTGGAAAACCTTTAGAACTAGCAATCATTAACCATATTAATATTGGAAAAGATTCGTGGATTGTTGTATCTTCTAACATAATAATTGGTAATCTTCGAATAAATGATGTATAGTCTAGATCGATTAAATGTTTTGCTGACTTAACTGATTTAATATCATCCATCCTCCGAATTGCTTTTTGTAAATGTGATAATAGATAATTCGTTTTATTAAATTGTAATTTTAATGGAGGATAATACTGTTGAAAATTAGGATTAATATACCCACAAATTATATATTCGACTGATTTTATCTTAAACTTATTTTCAAAATTAATTTCTTTCGGTCGATCCTTTAAAAGGTTAATTTCAGATGGCCTTCTATCTTTCCATTTCAGATAAAAGTACATAATTAAAAATAATAGAAAAGAAAATTTTGAATCAAATTTATTTTAACAGTTATAATTATCAATTAAACTTAAATATGTATCTATACCTTGTCTTTTAAATGGTTCGATTACATTTTCTTGAGGATTTTGAGGTAATTCGATCCAACGATTTTTTGTTTGACCTCTTAATTCAAATGGAGGATTATCTAACAATGTATTTTTTGTTTGAAATAATCCATCTTTAAGTTGTAGAGTTTCGTTTCCCATTATTGGAACCATTTTTTCAAGAGGGTTGTTTGATAAAGGTCGTGTAATATTTAATATCTCTGAATTGATATCCATAAATTTCCCATCACTATTCTTAAATAATCCAGAATGATTATATTTTATATATGGATCATAGGGGAAAATAGAAGGGGTATCAACCTTTATCTTATCTAGATTATAATTATTCATTTTATTTGATACTGATCTTGATTCATGTTCCATTATATCCTGTGTTTTTTCATTATATCTCATTAATATATATACTATATATTATATATTAATTTCTAATTTTTAGATAATTTTTTAAGATATTCTTTATTCCTTACAATTTGTCTCGATGGTAATCCACCTCTTACCCAAAAATCCATTGAATCTTCTGGTATAATATGTCTTGTATTTTGAACTTCATTATTTAATTTATTTATCATTGGTGTTAATGAATATTTTAATGTAGAAGATCCCGATAATGGGCCACAAGCACGATTTACCGTAGTAATTCTACCATCTCTAATATCTGATTCTGTTTCGACATTAAATGGTCCTTTTCCATAAAATCCGGAATTAATTACTCTATCTAGTTGATTAATATACTTCTGATTTGTTAATGTATTTTTCCTTAGTTTTGTATCATTATCAATTAAACATCCGTCTTCACCCATCCAACCAAATCCCCCATTAAAATTAATATTTGGTTGACTTAATTGAACTTCCCTTGCCTTTTCTAAACCACAATCACATCCAAACATATTATCTACCGAGTATATTCCAGGCCCATTAGATTGTTTTTCTTCATAATGAATGCTTGCTTTGTCGGACTTTATTGACGCTTTCTTATTTAAAAAGAAATCTTCTTTTATTTCATTTTCAGAACATTTCTGTAATTGATTTTCACTTACATCATTTAAAAATCCACCATGATACCCATTTACAACTTCTGTCATTTATATATTAAGAAAATATATTTTATTTCTATGAAACTAATTAATTCGGACCACCCGGAGTCCCCGCTCCACCCGCAGTCCCATATCCATTTGCAGCACACTGAATACCATTCCCTTCTTTACATGTTGGTGGAGTTGAATATAACCATTTCTTAAATGCATCTTGATCATTTGGATATTTCTTAGAAGGTACTGTATAAAACTGTCTTTGAGAATTATTCTTTCCAAAAATATCACTTGCTTCCCTATTTAAATCTTTATTAAATTCTTTTTCAATATTTTTTTGAACTCCTTTATTATTATAAGAAATACATGCCCCTTTCTCATTATCTTCTCCAAAAATCATTGGATTCATAAAGGGATTATTACTTCTTGGAATACGACAATCTTTATCAAGGACTTCAAGTGGCTGATTTCCATTATTTTGAAGGTTTACGATTGCCTTATCAACTATATTCGTTTTTAAGTTTTTACCAATAATAATTGTAAATGCTGCTATAGATAGAGGAATTAATAATGCCTTATTATTTTTATTAATTAAATAAATAATAATTGAATAATAAATTGATAATCGAAGTAAACTATTTAACTTTCGATTAAGATCAAAGTCTTTTCCAGGGATTATTTCAAATAAATACTTTTTCTCATATAGAATATCCAAATTATCAATCCATAATGGTGTCATAATATAATAATATTATATATTATTTTTATTGTTTTTTATTAACTTCTAATTTATTCTCTTTTTGTTTTAATTTCTTTCGAAGCCTTTCCTTTACTTCCCCCCCATTATGGGAATCATTTAACCTTATTCTTCGATTATCCATATTCTCTTGTACTTCATTTTTCATAAGATCTTGAGAAACCATACCTGATAATCCCGAAAACATTGAAGTAAATAATGGATTATTCTGCATCGTTTTAGATAATCCCATTGCTTCTTCCATTATATTATTTCCACCTTCATTACTACTATCTATCTTTTTACTTATACTTTGGAATATATTTATCATATTATCCCCACTCATTAAGTTTTCAATCCCACCACCATCACTAAGCATATCTTCAATATTTAATTCTTCCGTAACTTCTTTTGCAATCTTTCCAATACTTGTATTCTCCAAAATATTATCGATTTCTTCAATCGATTCATCACCTTTTTCATCGAGTATCGGAGTCAATTTCTTTTCAATCGAGTTTGTTTTAATTGATTCAGATAATTTTTTTAATCTTTTTGCTTTTATTAATGCATCTTTATCAATAATTTTTTCATTCTGTTGTAATGATTTTATAATTTCATCAATCTCTTCTTCGGATTTATTAAAATGATACATACAAAATGATTGTAAATATTTCCAAATATTTATTTTAGTTTCATTTGTAATATTTGATGTCCAAATGACTTTAAATGAAACATTTTGTAATATAATTGGATCATTTTTAAAAAAATCAATGTTCTCATCACAAATATCTTTTGTAATATCCTCAATATTCTCTATGAAATCATTTAATAATTTATCTTTGAGTTCTTTATCTTCACTATCATTTATAATTGGACCATAATATTTATTCAACCTTACTTTATATTCGGGAAAAACCTTAATAATATCGTGAATAAATCCTTTAAATAATTCTTCTATTTTATTAAACATTTATATATATCTTTATAATAAGTCAATATATTTTACGCATTTTATCTCCCCATATTATGTTGCATTGAATTTGTTGGTTGTAATTCTCCTCTTTCTTGTAATAACCTTTCATAATCATTATCCATCTGACTAGATTTATTACTCTTAAAATTATCATTTGAAGTACCTTTATCCTGTGGTATACCAGAATAAAAACTATCTAAATTATCTTCATTACCCCCTTCTTCTAAACTCGAATATAATAAGCAAGAACCATTTTCACAATAAGCACTCACAGAACCTTCCCCTTGATTAATCGAACATTCTTTACTCCCTGATTGACTTGATTGACTTGATTGACTATTACTATTTGATGATTCTTCTAACATAGCAAATAATTCTCCAGCATTAAACATTTCTTGACCTAAAACCATACAAGGTACAGCTTTTACATATTCTGGAAATGGTTCTTCATCAATTACAACAAGTGTATAATTTCCATTTAGATCATTTCTTTCTTTTAGAATATTAATTAAGTTTATACAATGCGAACACCTTTTACTTAAATAAATTATTGGTTTTTCATCACTCATTTTATATAAAAAATAAATTAAAATTAAAACATAAACATAAATTATTTAAAATTTGATATTTATTTTATATTAAAATATAAAGAATATGGATCATAGAATAAATATAGAATATACTGAGAATGAAACACAATCTGAAAATAGTATTGTGTTTGATATTAAAGGTGATAAAGGAAAAGGGTTAAATAAGAGTGTTATTAATTCTTTAAGAAGAGTCTTACTCTCAGCTATCCCAACAGTTGGTTTCCGCACAGAATTAAATAATACAGATATTAAAATATTAAAAAATACCACATCACTACATAATGAATTTATTCTTCATAGATTATCAATGATTCCTCTATATATTGATCCACAAAATTATAATAGAAATTACCTCTTTAAACTTAAAATTGAAAATAATATAGAAAAACCACTTATTAAAGTGACAGCAAAAGACTTTGATATATTTACTCTAAAGGAAGGTGAAATTATAGATGAAGATAATACAATTGACTTAGAAAAATATAACACCACCCCTATTTCAGAAAAAGAAAAGCAAAAGATATTTAGACCTTTTAACAAAAAACACTACTGTGAAATTATAGAACTTAAATCATCGGACTCCACTCTAAAAGAAGAATTAGATCTATATGGTATTCCACGTATCTCTTTTGCTTATGAAGATTCAAGATGGCAAGCCGTGTCATGCGCTACATATTCATTTAAAAAAGATAAAGAATTATTTAATCAAATATTACAAGATAAACTTAAAATTGATAATATTTCTGAAGAAGATAGATATAACTATAGTAATAGTCTATTCATATCAGAATCAGAAAGATACTTTCATAGGGACTTAAAATGTGAACCCTATTGGTATGAGTTTAAAATAGAATCCCTACATCATCTTAACTCCAAAAACCTTTTTATCAAATCTTGTGAAATTATTATTGATGAACTCGAATTGCTTAAACAAGAACTCCCAAAAGTACTTGATGATGAAAGTAATTCGAGATTCTCTATAGAAAAAATTTCAGAAAATATATTTAAATTATTCATCCACGGCAATGATGATACAATTGGAAATATCCTTCAAACATATATCGTTAATGAACTAATTAATAAAGATAATTCGAAAATCACAGTCTGTGGATATAAAAATATTCATCCATTAGAGAAGATATTATGCTTTAATATTTCACTTAATCTAGATATGTCTAAAAAATCAAATCAAAGAGATATTATTAATATTATCGAATTATTTACAGATGCTTGCGAGGGTCTAATATATTTGTATTCCTCCATTAAAAAAGCCGCACAAGAAAATCTATAAAATTAAAACATACGATTATAAATAAATAATAATTTTTTTCCAGGTATATTCTGCATATATTCATTGATATAGGCCATATTAATCTTATGCTTTGTCTTAAGATAATACCCGTGGATCTCATATACCAAGGGCCGTAAAGGATAATCAATATCCTTCATAGTAATTGTTTTTTGTATATTTAAATTAATATATGATTCATATAATTTATTCTTAATTATATTATATCTCTCCCTATATAAATCATATATATACCTTTCTTCAGGAAAAAAATGAAGGTATTTTGACAATTTCCATTCTTGTCGCAATTCTACATAGCTTAAAAATTTATTATTGAAATTTGCTTTCAAACCACTTACATACTCATAATTCGGATTTATCCATTTCACTCTTTGACTTCCATTTTTAATCGTAAAACCTTTAATTGAAAAATTAAGTGTGGGATCAAAATAATGAACCGTATTCTCTTTTACCATTGGAATATTATTTGAAATACCCTCAATTATATCAAATTCATCCACAGTTAATCTTTGAATAATATCATCCTTTAAATTATACTCTTCGACTAGAATAATCTGATTTTCAATTAATTGCGATACAATCCTATTTTTTTTATGTTGGAGGACAAATGAATAACAATTAAACTTATTTAAACTATCATACCATTCGGTTCCATTTATCTCTTCAAATAAATCACAAAAACAAACATTTCCATCCCAACTATTCTTAGCCCCAATACTACTTCGTGTCGAAATCACCCAAGAATTATTATGGTAAAACATATTAATCATCGTTCCATCAATTAATGGCTCAAATATATACTCTTCGCCATAATCACTCAATTGAAAATTATCGATTTTTTCAGATTTCGTAGGTGGAATACATACCAGTCTTCGAGTTTTCATATCGATTATCGCTCCACGACAATATCTCATCCAAGGATTATTTTTATAATCATACTCATTCTTTGAATAAGTCTTTACTAATACTAATCCTAACCTTGTATATTTTTTTACATTTAATTTATGTTCTTTCAATTTCATAATATAGTCTTCATTATCATTAATGAATTCTTGAAGTTCCATTCTTATAATATTATTATTATTAATAAGTTTTAATTTTTTAAATATTAATTAAATATATATAAGTGGTAATATGGAAGATAAACAAACTAAAAAAGATGATGAATTACCCAAAAAAATAAATGGAGATATAGACTGGGATAAATATTATGAACAGGTTACCCCGAAATTAAAAGAACAAAAAAATGATACAGAAATAGAAGATAAAGAAGATTCACCTTTTATCCCTGAATACTCATTTGATGCTTTTGAAATACAACCACAAATAGAAATAGGTGGAGATATAGATCCCGTTAATAATCAACAAGGTACCATACAACCAGAACAAGAAGATGTAGATCCAGATTTTCAAATTAGTATTGACGAAGATCCTGAGAATTATGAAGAAAACCAAGAAAAAGAATTGTACTTAAGTCCTCTTCCAAATGAAGGTGATCTATTCTTAATCATAATTAAAGAAAATCAAGAAATTATTGATAAAATTATATCTGTAGAAAACATAAATAAAAAAGAAAATTTAATATCCTTTAAAGATGAAGAAGAAAATGATATTCTATTACACTTAAATGATGATCTAAATATAATCCTAAATTCAGAAGAATATAAATATGAAATTATTGATTTCGAAAAAATAGAAGAGTTTGATATCAAAAATATTGACGAAGAAGAAATATTCTTAACAAAAGATATTTATCCAGAAATAGACTTAGAAGTAGATGAAATTAAAGAAAAAGTATACACAATTCAAGAAAAAAAAGAAAGTTTAATTACAGAATTAATTACACTTTTTAAGGCCTATAATAATAAAACATTAATTCAAAATATATGTGAAATTGCAGAAGAATACGAAACAATGCTAAATAATAATAAAAATAAAGATTTTGATTATTCAGACCATTTACCATTCCTTAAAAATGTAGATAAAGGAGGATATAAACTACCTCCATGGATTATACCAATCACCGATAATATAAAAAAATTATATTTACTCGAAGATGAAGAAAACAAAGAAGAGTTTGAAGATACTAGCTATACAGACTTTGAAAAAGAATTAGATACTAAGGATGATATATTCCTATCAGAAGAAAACACATATCAAAAATACTCAAAATCCTTTAATCAATTCACACCCTTCTATAATAAAAAAAATGGAATTATTATCTCACACGATGGACATTATATAAGGGACTGTAATGATGTTAATCCCTGCCACGGAATTAATGGAGAATATATCTTTGAATTAAATAAAACAAGAAAACAATTCATTATTCCATTAATAAAAGATTCAATACCTTATTATGAAACAGTTACACCTAAAGAAAAAATATCGATTTCAGGAGTATACACAATACCTCATACAGATTTTGATTTATCATTTAAAAATACAAATATTCTATCGTTGTATGAAAAGTCAACCCTTTACAATACTAAATATTCCTACTTACCTATGAGCAAAAGACTAAATTATAGTGAAATAATACCACATATTATTGGCCCAGATACTATAAAAGAAGACTTTATAAATAATTCAATCAACTCATTTATCTTTGATCAATTTGTTTCTAACGAAAATTTAAATATAACATTAAAGAATAATCTTCCGAATATAAAAGATATCCTCAATAACATACCAAAAAATATCTTATCAAAAGTATTTAATCATAAAGATTTAAGGAAATTATTATTACCCTATGGAATTACATATCACCTAATGGATAATAATACTAAAGATTTAATAAATAAAATTATAAAAAAGAATACAAATCAATATATCCTAAATTATAATAAAAAAATAAAAAGAAAAGTAATAAAATCAATCAAAAAAGTAAATAAACTACTTTCAACAGATGATAAGGTTCAATTAAGTTGGAGTTATATTCAATCAATCTTAATCATCCCCATCAAAAATACATATATTCAATCGTTTATTAAAAGGTTCTCAAGAGAACCATTTGAAAATGAAAATCAAAATTACCTCTATCAAAAAGATTCAGAAAATAAACTAATTTGTAAACATTATCAATATAGTTCAAAAATACACAATAATTCAGATGCTTTTATTTCATTGAAAAATGCCTTCGGAGGAACACCAAATGATGGTATTATTTCTTGTAATTGTTGTGGAGAATATCTATGTCACGAAGATCTATCCATACTGGAAGGATTTTCTGATGGAGCACCAAAAAATACAAAAGAAGTACTCGATACAGAAAAAGAATCTTTAAAAGCGTTGTCAGATAAACAAATTGAAAATAAAAAAAAAATAAATAAAATAAGTTCACTAATAGGTATCGAATTAACTGAATATGATAAACAAATAATCATTGATTATCTAGACAAAATTAAAGAAGAAGAATTATTTGATATCCGTTATAAAAATATAAATGCCTTTAAAAAACACCCAGAATACAAAGGACTTAAAAAAAAATATACTTTCGTTAAACCAGCAAAAACAAAACAAGATAAATTAAATAATAAAAAAAATAAAGAATTACTTGATAAAGATATAAATAGATTTAAAAAGTATCTAATTAATGGAAATGAACTCTTAATTATCATATTCCTCATATTGTTCAATTTACAAACATCTCTACCACCATACGATTTTAAAGGTAAATTAATCATTAATTTGTGGAATATTGATGATATAAAAAAAGAATCATGGTCTGAAATAAGCTTTTCAATTCATAAAAAAATATCTATGAAAACAGTTAATAATGTTTTTAATATCATTGGAAAGTATTCAGTCATCAATAAATCAGATATATTCTGGAAGGATGTTAAATCCTTTATCAATGAAGGTGATAAATATAAAGATCTAATTAAAATAAAAGCACAATTTCTACAAACAGCATTCTTTGTTCTAAAAGATTCAAACATCCGAAATAAACTAAAGGATTACTATAATTCTAAAAATAATACTAATATTTCCCTTTATTTAAGGGAAAATTGGTCATCCTATAAACCATTATATGATAATAAAATTATTAATGACATTAATAATAAAATTAATAAACAACTCAAAGAAACAAGAATAAAAGAAAACTTAATTAAAAAAGGAACAACAATTTCATATGAAAATATATCTTCAATTCAAGAATTAAAAACAATATATAATACACCAAAATATAAATTACTTGAAATCCCCTATTCAGATATAATGAAAAATGAATCTTATAAGAGACTCCTTGAATATTCCATTCATCTACACGGGAAATCAAAAGAATCACCAACAATTAATCTTCTTATTAACCAATTGATTAATACAGTCGATAATGGTGTCGAAATTGAAAAAATGATCGAAGGAATTGGTTGGAATAAAAAAACAAAATCATTAAAAACAATCGATTTTCTAAAAATAAGACAATTATTTTTACACGATATACAAGAACTCTTTATTAAAAATAATCCAGAAGAAAAAATTACTTTCGATTCATTCAATTATATTAAAATTAATAATTGGAATGGAATGCTATTAAATAGCACTCCAAAAAGAATCTATCGATATCAATTACCAACCGTTTATCCAGATAAAGGTTATGAAGAATTAAAAAATATTTATGATACTCTAATTAAAGAAGAAGAGGAAGGGGGGGAATATAAATTAAATATTATTAAATCATTATTTAATAATTTTTGTTTTAATGATGAAGGAGAAATTAATAAAAAAATGAGTCATGATGATTTCATACTTAATATAGTCGCGGATCCATCCTTTGAAAGAGAGATTAGTTGTTCTAAAGATATCAAAATAAATAAAGAAAATTATCATAAAATACTTGAATATAATTGCAAATTATATCAGTTCCCATTATTAAACCAAACATTTGAAACTGAAAATATCATTGAAAAAAGAATACATAATTTCATTAATACTAATGGACTCCTCAATTATCAAGGGGAAGATTCATATGAATTACTTATGAAATTAGATCATCTATATAATATTAGTAATGATAATCCAACATTAGTTAAAAAAGAATATCGAGAAACGTTTAATCTCGTTGAAGATTATAAAATTAAAGCAATTCAAAATATTAAATCATTCTTTATAAAATCAAATCAAGAAGGTATACTAAGGATCGATCAAATGAAATATTTCAAAAAAAATAAAGGTACTCTAGAACAATTAGATATCTATCTAAATTATTATCTAGAGAATAGTGAAAATATAGAAAATAACATTAGTAATTTAATATATATTATTGGAAGATTATCTAATAATAATATTAAAGAAAAAGAAATAGGGACAATTCTTAGTGATCATATCCCCAAACATTGGAAACTAAGTGATACAAACATTAATCTTATGAAAAAATTTATTAATAATAAAGAGTTTCTAAGACATAATGATATATTTTTAGATCAAAAAAAATATGAAGGATTCTATAAATACCTTGAAGATGAAAAATATTCGATCTGTTTTAAAGGACTTCTAGACTATATACAAGGTTACTATAAAGGAGGTATTTATGAACTCTATGGTGATGATAATTCATACTATACAAAAATGTATTATAAAATGTTTTTAAGATTTTATTTCGTATATCTATTTGAAAAATTAATTGAATATATTGAATCTCTATATGATGAACAATCCTTATCTTCACAAAAAGCAAATGAATTATTTTTATTATTAGAAGAACAAGATGCTCTCGAATTAAAAGATTCAATCGAACAATGCTCCCATTTAATCTTTGACTTATTAAATCATTTCTTAGATGAAAATAATGACACAAATTGGCTATTCCAATTAAATGATATCTCAGATAAATTGAGTCGTCAAAAAGAAATTGAAAAACAAAACCTCATCAATAACCTAGAAGGTAAGACTGCAGATCAAAGATTAGTAACAGTTGAACTACAAACCGCAGGAATTACTAATTGGTATCAGGATCAATCAGAAGCAAATCTAGAAAGACAAACAACTACAGAATATCAAGAACAATTAGATAATGAAAGGATTAACTTAAACAAAGAAATACTCCTCCAAAAACAAACTGAACTTGAAGTAACTGAATCATTTGGTATTAATGTTAATAATCTATTCATAATCAATGAAGGCCAGGAAAATAAAGAACTAAATGAAGCATATTCTCAAAGAGACGAAGACTATGAAGAAGAAGGGAGTGATGATCCAGATATTGATGGAGATTATAAAGAAAATTAAATCTAATTCATAATAAATGAATCAAATACTTGAAAAATTAGCCCTCGATCTAATTAATTTTAATAAAATTGATGAAAGAAAAAATAAAAATAAAAAAAGAGATCATTTTATGTACTCTTGCTTTAAAATATTTATAATCATATTAATTATAACAATCATATATCTATTGATTTGCAAATGTCTTCGATAAATTATAATGAAACATTGAAAAAAAAATAAATAAAGAATATAATTCATTAATATCTTTTGGACTATCTAAATAGGTCGACTTCCCATCAAATATTTTAAAGTCTCTACAATATATATCGTAAGGTAATTCTTCCCCATAATACCAATCAGACATTTCAATATATTCCTTGGAATATTGTGATATCCATTGCTTATATTTTTTATTCATTAATTCATAATGAAGGCCATAATAAGGTCTTGTTGTTTCATTAACCTCTAAATCTTCAAAATCTTCTTGAAGATCTTGTGTCTCTATTTTTTTATTTATCTTATTTATCCTTTCTTCTTCACTATCTAATTGATTCGATATAGTATTTAACCTCTTCTCTAATCCATCAATATCCCATTTCATTAAATAACCTATTTATTATTCTTTATATATTTATGCGTTATTAATAAAATATTTATTTAGTAATTATAAATAAAAATGCCACCAATTAAGGATATAACATTAGTCACTCAAGAAAATTTCCATGTAGTTATACCGAATTTCTTAAATGAAAAAAAAAGATTAATTACTTCCTATGAAGATATGATGGAAGTTATCGTACAAATGGTTAAAGAAAAACATTTATTTAATATGGACCGTAATCTACTTTGTTGCATGATGGAAGAATTAACATACATGTGTTGTCCAGGTGATGAGATTAACAAAGAACGCGTTATCCTCCAATTGATTCCTTCCGACGAAGAAGATGATGAAGATGAAGAAGATGAAGAAGATGATAAAAATGATATTGATAGAAGTGCATTTTCACCAGAAATAAAGGTAAATACACTCGTCACTTCAGATATTGAAGATTAATACACAATACTACTAAATCAGGAATAGGTTTTATTAATAAAGATACAAAATAAATTACTAATTAAAAGAAGAAATATTTATTCGTTCAACCTCATCTATTGATTTTATTTAAATTTGATATTATTTTACTTTAAATATAAAACGATAATCTATGAATGAATACTAATACAGATTTCATTTTAGAACATCCTCCCATTAATATAAAAAATAACTGTTCATTTGATAAACTCTATAATATTGATTCATGTAATGTTTCTGTTATATGGATCATATATGATAAACGTAAGAAATTAATTATTAATAAAGGACTATCAAGGCCTTGTGGATTCAACCATAGAAAAATATCGATTCATGCCGAACAAAAAGCAATTGAATACTGTAGAAGTAATAATAGTAGAAACTATGAAATATATATTTGGAGATATTCAAAAGCAGGTGATATTAAACATAAATATTCGTGCACAGCTTGCACAAAATTAGCAAAAAAATATAATTACTCAAATCGGATTTTTACATTTGAAAATGGTTGTAAATGTAGTGCAATTATAGAAAATCCACCATTATCATTATGTTACCAAATAAAAGATTAATATTATAAATTACTTTAATATATTTTTTTTTCACGATTGAAACCTTATATAGTATCTAAATTATTAAGGGAGTCCACATATTATAATCTTATTTAAAATAAAGATTATGGTTAATAATAATAATATGCCCACAAAATATATTTTTGTTACTGGTGGAGTTATTTCTGGATTAGGTAAGGGAGTTACTTCTGCAAGTATAGGTGCTATCCTTCAAATGTTAGGCGAAACTAATATTACTATTAAAAAACTAGACCCTTATTTAAATGTTGACGCTGGAACAATGAATCCAGTCGAACATGGGGAAGTCTTTATAACTAATGACGGGACAGAAACAGACCTCGATCTAGGATATTATGAAAGATTTTTAGGAATTGAAACAACCTGTAATAATAGTACCTCTTCCGGGAAATTATATAAAAAACTCATTGAAAAAGAAAGAAATGGTGATTATCTAGGTAAAACAGTACAAACAGTACCTCATTTCACAAATATAATTAAAGAGTTTATTACTTATAATATAGGTAATATTGACTATATAATATGTGAAATTGGAGGAAGTATTGGTGATATAGAAGCCATGGCTTTCTATGAAGCATTAAGACAATTAAAAAATGATGTAGGTCAAAATAATACCCTATTTATTCATTTAACTTATCTTTTATATCTCCCATCCACTAAAGAAATAAAAACGAAACCAACACAAAATACAATTAAAGACCTACAACAAGCTGGTATTTCCCCAGATATTCTAATATGCCGTTCTGAAATACCGATACCGAAATATATAAAAGAAAAATTATCACTTCATACAAATTTACCAGTTCCAAATATTATTAGCGCTTTAAATGCGGAATCTATCTATCAAGTACCATTAAACTATATAGGAGAAGGATTAGATCATATATTAATCAATAAACTCAAAACTAAGAATAAATTAAATACATTAAAATGGAAAAAATTAAATCAAAATATATTATCATTAAATAATAAAAATAGTATTACAATTGGTATTATAGGAAAATATACAAGGTTAAATGATTCTTATAAATCACTATTAGAAGCATTATTTCATGCCAGTATCTACTATGGTTCTAAAATTAAAATTGAATTGATCAATTCAAGAATAAAAGATTCCATTTCATTTGATTCATTAGATGGTATTATTATTCCAGGTGGTTTTGGTATAGATGGTATCGAAAATATGCTTTCTATAATAAAATTAGCTAGAGAAAATAAAATACCTACATTAGGTATTTGTTTAGGAATGCAAATTATGGTTATTGAGTTCTGCCGCAATATTCTAAAACTAGAAAATGCTGATTCTGAAGAATTTAATGGACACGGTCCTAATGTTATTATAAAATCAGATTCAAATAAACAAATTGGCGGAACTATGAGACTTGGTAAATATGGAATTAAAATTAATTCATCTCAATGTAGTGAAATATATGGAAGCAAAATTATTTATGAAAGACATCGACACCGTTACAAAATAGATAATAAATATTTACAACAATTACAAGCAAATGGATTATACAATGTTGGAACAGCTATAACAGATGATATCGTTGAAATAATGGAATTAAACAAACAAATACATCCTTGGTATATTGGAACACAATATCACCCCGAATATCAATCATCCCCATTTAAACCACACCCACTATTATTATCTTTTATTAAAAAATGTATATTTGATTAAATTTTATTTATTTATTACATAAAAAATTACTATCTTATAATTTATTTATATTCCATTATAAATGTTATAACAAATTTAAATATAAGTATATTATTATATGAAAATAGGTATAATTGTCGGTATAAATACAGATGCTATCTCTGAAGAAAGATATCCGAAATGGTTAAAAGATATTGATAATAAAACTTTTAATCTAAGTAAAGAAAAATGGGATAATAATTATGCACTATCCTCTGATGTTGCAATAGCACATTATGTAAGGAAGTTTTCGAATGATGAAATAGAAATCCTAACAAAAAAGGATATTTCTTTAAAAAGATTTAACGATTTTGATATTCTTTTTGGATTCTATTGTCCCTTCTATTACACACATACAAAAAAAAATAGTGATTTCTATAAAAAATATAATGAGATTATAAAAAAAACAAACGCAATTTACCTTCAACCATTAGAACTACAGAAGTTTGTTCTTAATAAAAAATTATATACAGATACACTAATGAAACATAATATTCCAGTATTAGATACAATTTCATTTCAAATTAAAAATAACATGAATGTTGAAAATATCCTTAATAAAATAAGAATACAATGTAATAAATGGAATACAACACAATTTATTACAAAACCTCAACCAGGGGGATTTGGAATTGGTTTTAAAAAATGGGATTTAAATAAAATATTCAAAAATAATAAACAATTTTCGACCTATATTAAAAAAATAGAAAAACAAGTCAGGATTGAAAAACCATTATTATTAGCACAAAAGTTTGTACCGGAATTTGAAAAGTTTTATGAAGTAAGGACCTATTGGTTAAATGGAAAATATAGTCATTCATTAGGTACAATTATACACCCTGATTCATTAGGTATAAGTGGCTTTGAAAAAGTATCGTTTGGTTATCCCGAAAGTGAATATAATTCAAGGGTATTTAATACTTATGACGAAATCCCTGAAAAAATTGAAGACAAATTAATTAATCAACTTAAGTCACTCGGACGTAAAATATTAAAAATAATACCACAAGATAAAAATGGTCCACCATTCTTATTTAGAATTGATTTTGGTTGTTGCTTAGATAATAAAAAAAATTGTCGCGAATATTTTGTGAATGAAATAGAATACAATCCAAACCTATTTCCAGAATACTCAACACATATTGACTTTTTAAAAAGAGTTGGTGACTCAATTATAAAGAAATCAAATAATTTAAAGAAAATAATATAATAAATATAAATGGATAATCTTATTTTAAATTATGAAAACGATATTACTTCTGATGAATCATCCGATGAGGAATTGATAGATAATAGAAATACGAAAGCACATAGTATGTTTATGGGTAATATAAAATCGAGTAATTATGAAAGGAATAGAAATAAATTATTTACAAAAGATATTATTAAAAAAAAAATAGTTGTTGATTCACATAATTATTTCCAGGCTGAGAATGATTTTAATACTTCTAATTTTGATGTATTATTTGATTTTGAGAAAAAACCTGGTTCAGACTCTTCTTCACTAATCACTACAAATTATGATATTTATCATAATGTTATTGGTTTTAGACTCCTTAAAACTACAATCCGTACACCTCCCTATAATATTAATAAAACAAATAATATAATTAAGTATAAGTCTTCTTTAACAGGTGATACTATACATACATTAACAATTAATCCCGGTCAATATGAAGTTGGTGAATTAGCTGAAGTCTTTCAGTTATATAAAGAAAGGGTTTCCAAGATTAATGGTGTTAATGTAATTAATAATTATTCACATTATGTTACATATGATGATACTGACCGCGTTAATAATGTCTCTTCTTCAGCAACAATAGACCAGAGTACATCTTCATATGCTAATACACCTCGAACTTTTAGACTTACATTTAATTCAACAGATGAAACAGCCCTCGATCTACCTTCAAATGAAAATAATCGAGAATTAAAGGGGTTAATATTTAAGGTTGAATATTTTGGTGATCCTTCAGAAGAAATTACTATTTTATGGGACTTTAATAACATAACAAGAGGGGCCGCACGTTTATTAGGATTTTTACCAAAATCATCTGTATCTTTAAACGGTATTCTGTTTTCGAACAGATTGCTCGATGTCTCCTCTCACTTTGTTGATTTGGTAATCCCTGAAATACCTAGTATCGCGTGTAAAAGGAATTCGTCCGGTAGAGATATTATTGAAAGAATACAATTAAAAGCAAATCACGGTGAATATCTACATTTTAGAACAGCCGAAATTGGTAAAGACGCACAAATATATTTTAATCCAATTAAATTACACCGTATTAATATACAATTGTGGGCAGTTAATAATGAACTTTATGATACAAATAATTCGGATGTATCCTTTGAATTTGAAATTACAATGTTAAAAAATATAGGGTTATTAAGATAAAATCAATCAACGCTTTCTAACTAAAATCCCATAGTTACAAGAAGGATAATAGAGTATACATCTTCCATTGGAATATATAATTTCCTTGAGAATAATCTTCTTTATCCCCTAAATCATTCAAACCTTGACCATATTTTATTTATTTATTCTATTCTTAACTAATTCTTCTAATTCTTCAATTCTTCTTAATAATGCTTTATTTGATTCAATTAATAAAGGAACTATTTTATCATACTGAACAGTTAAATAATTATCACCAGATTTAGAACCCCCATCTTCATCTATATCAAAGGGGGCTAATTTCACGGCTTCTGGTATAACCCTTTGAACATCTTGGGCGAATACCCCAATTTGTTTTTCATCATTTGAGGTAAATCCGGCTTTTTTACAGTTCCTTGTGTCCCAATTATAAGTGAATCCTGATAATTGTTTTATTTTTTCTAATGGAGATTCGATAATTTCAATATTTTTCTTTAATCGTTTATCCGATGAAAATGCAGTTATATCTCCTGACGCTAGAATTTCACCAACACTATTAATAGTAACTCCCGGGTTCACCTGCCAGCCAAGACGGACTAGACCACTTCCATTAGGCTTGATTTCGATATTATTATTTGTAAGTTGTTGAAGGATTGAGTTGCCGTCTATTTTAATATTATCAACAATCATTGATCCATTGACGTTTAGTGTAGAAGTCGTACTATCGAATGTTATATTAGACTCGACAGTTGCTTTACCTGATTCTTGATAAGTTAAAACTCCATTTGAAGTACTACCAACCATTGTAACCCCGCCCCCCCCTCCAGTTTCATCGTCCCATATTGGAGCTGTTCCTCCAGAGTTCATCTTTAA
>VTLG01000477.1_pt1 | contig 30724 bp, 42 predicted proteins | sample 4694571 | NCBI WGS metagenome assembly VTLG01 (sample SAMN12604809, study PRJNA352737) | marine metagenome | biome: ENVO:00000447; feature: ENVO:00000209|ENVO:00000569|ENVO:01000036; material: ENVO:00002151; isolation source: viral sequences binned using virsorter ...
CTAACTGCTTTGTTAGTTTCAGCTTCAATGATATAGCCTGGATTATCTGTACCCACAGATTTCATCAAAACTAAATCTCTTTGATCAAGTGATTTCCAATCATAAAATTTCATTACTTTGCTCCTATACCTATACTATTACTATACATTACCTATATCTAATATATATCATTGTGATATCATTTCAAGTGTTTTTTAAAAAAGGTTAATTATGGAAGATAAAATAGAAGTTGTTCCCTTCTTATGTAGGATATCTAAAGAATGTCATACCATGTTGAAGCAACAAGCTGATAAAGAAAAAGTATCAATGTCGGCATTAGCTGAGATTATATTGCGTCAGGCACTGCGAAAAAGAGAACCAGGTGCATTGGCTAATGAGTTGATGTTTGGACAACCCCAAGACGAGCTACAAGATTTAAAGATGGCAAACAAAATTGATTTAATGTTAAAAAAGAATGACAAAGTATAAAGCTATTAGAACAAAGATAGACGGCATTACTTTTGCGTCTAAAAAAGAAGCTCATCGATACACTGATTTAAAAACATTAGAGAAGCATAACAAGATAAGAGATTTGAAACTCCAGCCATGTTTCCCTTTTAAATACGATGATAAAGTTATGTTTAGATACTACGCAGACTTTGAGTATTACGAGAATGATGAATACATTGTTGAGGATGTTAAAGGTGTCAAGACATCTGTTTACAAGCTCAAGAAGAAGCTGATCGAAGCACAATATAAAATAAGGATAACTGAAGTATGATTACCTACAAAGAAGCTAAAGAAAAAGCTTTGGAAGAAATAAAAATTATTAAGAGTAATGCTTTTTTTGAAATATTTTGTGAGGGTTGTCATCAAGTAAAAAAAATGAAAGTTTTTAATCAAGGTAGGCAAAACACATTTTGTTCAAGTAAATGTAGACATAGGGTCTTTATAAAAAATCAAAAACAAAAACACGCTGATGAAATTGTTAAATTAAAACAAAGGATTGAGGAACTAGAAAATGTTTAAAGCAATGGCATTAATATGTTCAGCCTGGATAGCAAATGGAGAAGCAAAGCAATCTTGTTTTACTCATATGTTTGATTGGAAGTTTGAAACAAAAAAAGAATGTCAAATGCGATTAATTTATTATCGAGCTAAAGAATTGCCACCATATCATAATATTGTTTTAGGCGAATGTATCGAGGTAAATAAACTATGACATACGATAATGGATTATCAAAAGAACAACAGAAGATTGTTGATGCCAGGTATGAAGAACTCATGGCACAATTGAAGGAAGTAAATCCACATTATCACAAACAACTAATGAAGGAATTAGAACAGATAAATTCTGATAGACCACACAGACACTATCAAGGTGTCTCAGAGAGCTATAATAAACTTAACTATAAACAGTTGGAGCTGTCGTTGTGAATATGATAGATAAAGTTGATCAGATAAAGAAGGCAAGAGAAGAAGTTACACTTGCACCAAAGAAGCATAGAGTGTCAGACATTCAATCTCCTTCAGCTTTTATTGCTATACCATCACGAGCTTTAAATGATAAAAGAATACTAGCTAATCCCTCATCACTCCAGGTTTTATGTGTTCTTTGTAGCTATGTTCAAGGTACAAGTGGTATTGCTTTTCCTTCTCAAATACTCCTGGCAAAGAGATTAAATAGAACCCAGCAAGCTATCTCAAGACAGATCGTAAAGCTCATTGAATGGGGATATATTAAGAAGATTATTAATGAAAATGCCTTACGTCAAAAAGGTAAAAAGACAGCTACTTATCGATTGATTTATGATCCAAAGATATCAGATAGTCAGCTCATAAAAGAAACAGATGACCCCATTATTGAGAGTAAAAAGGCTCAAGAAACACTGAAAAAGATACAACCTGAAGTTGTTAAAAAGAAGAAGTTACACAACACAATAGCGTTGTGCCGAGACACAACATCAGAGGTTGTACAGAACTATTCTTCTTTAACTAATAAGAATTATATAAAAGAAAAAATAAAAGAATATTTAAATGTGTACACACACGCACTCGATCTGATCACTCAGACACGAGGTCAATGGAGATGGGATCAAAGAGAAGAAGCAATAGTTGAAGAGATAATAAATCTTGGAGTAACACTTCATGAATTTAGAAAAGCAGTACAGAAGAAGCTACATCAATGTAGGAAGGATTACTCAAGACCACCTTATACGATAGCTTATTTCAAAGCTTACTGGCAACCAAAGCCTAAGACAACAGAAGGCATTACAAAAGAGCTTGGTAAAAAAATGAAACCTAAATATACTCATATGTACAAAAAGTAGATGGTCATTTAGTTTATGTACACGCAAGAAAAAATAAATATTACGCACAACAAAAAGCGACCCTACCCCTCCCCCTGGCGTAACATATGCGTGGGGGTATCACAAAAATATTTTCCATTTTTTCATAAAGGAGTTTAAATGATTATTTACAGTAAAAAACTTTTGTTACCTTTAACAACGTATCCCAAAAAAATACCTACTCGACTAATAAATATTTTGGTAAGACGACTTCCTGTTTGGCTATGTCATCTTAGTTATCAAGAAATTCTTGAAAAAGGCGATAATTTGTATGTTGGTGATTTTCTTGGAATATCTAAATTTTCATGGTCACTTGAGCCTGGATTTGGTCCTAAATCACTTAATGAACTTAAAGAGATACTAAATTATTTTGGTCAAGATATTGCTAAATATTATATAGAAGATGGTCCTAATAATAAACATGAATTTGGTAGAAATTGGAGACCAGATAATTTCCAAGAATTACTAGATGCGAAGTCTGATTTTTATTTAAAAGATTGGGTAGGATATCCAATAACACAAAAGGGGGAAGCACATGGATAAGAAAACGTACAATTTAGTTCAGGGAAAGAAATATTTTCTGAATGGAGAAGAGAAAACACAATGGATAAAGATCGGAATATTGCTTACTAGAATGGACATTCCTTCGTCAGTTAAGTTAGACGCTTTACCAATAGCTGATGAAAAAGGTGAAGTATGGCTTAAGGCTTTTCCTGAAGATTTTCTTGATAAGGAAGCTTATAAAAAACAAAGTATCGACACATCAAATGCAACTCTTGAGAATGATTTAGATAAAACGAAGGAAGATGATGCCAAAGACCGATGGTAGAAAACGAGTTGTTCCCAGGCTAAATAATTTAGGTGGTGTTCGTGATATATCAAAAAAACTTAAAGGCTCTGATGTTATTTTTGAGAATAGGGAAAAACTTGCAGAAGCGTTGTTGTCGATTAGCCAAGCCAAAGTTACTGATGTGGTGGATTGGGATAGCGAAGGCAAGGTTAAAGTTAAGGATTTATCTGATATACCTGAACACGCTTTACAAAGCATTAAGAAGATTAAGGCGAGACCAGTGGGCGAAAGTTTTGAAGTTGAGATTGAAATGATTGATAAGGTCAGGGTGTTGCAGATGCTTGCCAAGTCGGCTGGTATTTTAGATCGAACTCCTGAGAGTGAAAAACCGAGTGTGATTGAAGTGAATATGGTAGGACCTGATGACAGAAAAACCTGATAAATTAAATTTAGATTTTAGTACCTCTCCTACTGTTTGGAAGTTTTTAAAAGATGATAGTTTTGTTAGAGGATTAATTGGTCCAGTTGGATCAGGTAAATCTTATGCTTCATGTGCTGAAGTGTTTAAAAGAGCTGTACAGCAAAAACCATCCCCAAGAGATGGGATTAGATATTCCAGGTTTGTTGTGGTGAGAAACTCTTACCCTATGCTGAAGACAACAACGATAAAAACTTGGCTAGAGTTATTCCCTGAGAATGTTTGGGGTAACCTTCATTGGTCACCACCGATTAAACATCATTTAAAATTACCAGCTCGTGGCAATGCTTCAGGCATTGATTGTGAAGTTATTTTTCTTGCATTAGATCAACCCAAAGACCAAAGGAAGTTGCTTTCTATGGAGCTAACTGGAGCTTTTGTAAACGAAGCGAGGGAGCTTCCGAAAGCCGTTATTGATGGGTTGTCTCATAGAGTGGGAAGATACCCTTCAAAGGCTGATGGTGGTTGTACCTGGAGAGGTATTTGGATGGATAGCAACCCTTGTGATGATGATCATTGGATGTACAACATGGCAGAAAAAGAAAAACCAAAAGGTAAGTTTGCCTGGCATTTTTATCGTCAGCCAGGTGGTGTTCTTGAAGTGCCACTCAAAGATGTTCCCAAAGAAATACCTGAAGCTCAAGGCTTTATATCGGCTGGAGGTAAGTGGTTTAAAACCAATCCTAAAGCTGAGAACTTACATAACCTTCCTGATGGTTATTACGAGCAGTTACTAGGGGGAAAAAATTTAGATTGGGTCAGATGTTACGCCGAAGGTAAATACACTTATGTACAGGAAGGAAGACCAGTATGGTCAGAATATGATGATTCAACAATGTCAGTTGATCTTATGGTTGATGACAATGTACCAGTACAAATCGGACTAGACTTTGGACTTACCCCTTCGGCTGTCTTTGCTCAAAAAATGCCGTCAGGAGCATGGCATATTCTCCATGAGATTGTAACCTTCGATATGGGTCTTGATCGCTTTACCAATCTTTTAAAATCTGAAATGGCAATACGTTTTCCTAAAAATGAATTTATGGTTTGGGGTGATCCAGCTGGAGCTTCAAGAGATGGCATATACGAGACAACGTCTTTTGATTTTTTAAAAACACATGGCATTTACGCAAGACCGACAGCAACAAATGATTTTAAAGTCAGACGAGAAGCAGTTGCCATGCCGATGAATAGACTTATTCAGGGTAAGCCTGGGTTCTTGGTCAACAGAAAATGTATGAGACTGAGAAAGTCTTTGTCAGGAGGGTATCATTTTACCAGGGTCGCTGTCGGAGCTGGTCAAGAAAGATTTAGAGACAAGCCGAATAAAAACGAACATTCCCATGTTGGTGACGCTTTAGGGTATTGTCTTCTTGGTGGGGGTGAGATGAAACGGATGACAAGAGGAACAAGAACCTATTCCCAGCCTTTTGTCGCACAATCTGATTTTGATATTTTTGCATGAGGTGATTTATGTTTACAGCAGAAGAATTAATGGATGTCATGAAAGTCGATGGTATCCAAAGACGAATAATACCTTTTCATCAACGTCATATCCATATGGCAAAATTAAGGCACTTTGAACAAGACCTGGTCGATAGTTACGGCAGACCCCATATTTCAGATTATTCGATCGATGGCTTGTCCTACACAGCAACTTACAAAGCAAAAGTGATTGTTATGTTTGGATTATACCCTTTGTGGAAAGGTGTAGCTGAAGCCTGGATGCTTCCCACAGAACATTTAAATGATAGCAAACTGATATTTCATAAGGCAAGTTTAAGGTTTTTTGAGTACGCTTCTGACAAATTAAAGCTAAAAAGAGTACAAACCTATGTCTGTACCACAAATTACCGAGCGATTAAATGGATGGAGATGTGTTACTTTGATAGGGAAGGACTATTAAAAAAATTTGGTCCTGATCAAAATGATTATTATATTTATGGGAGATTGTTCTAATGGGTGGTTTATTCGGTGGTGGTAGTTCAACTCCATCAGGTCCTTCTCAAGCTGAGTTAGATGCACAAGCTGAAAGAGAAAGGCGAGCATCAGAAAAAGAGAATGAAGAGAAAAGAAAATTAGCGTCACGAAATATTGCTCGTGGTCGTGGTAGAGGACCAAACAGACAGCTCATGACAGCATTAGCTGGAACAAGAGAATTACCGAAAACAACTTTAGGACCACAACGTAACACAAGAACATGAGGTCATATCCTAGAAATCCTAAAAAAGTGGAGAAAGATATTGAGGTTTGTCCTCGATGTAAAGTTGCTTTGATAAGAATTGAAAAAGATGGATGTAATGAAAACGAATGTCCTATTTGTGAAGTAGCACAAGATGGTCGCTAAAAAATATCAACATCCTGAAGGTGGTTTAAATGAAGCTGGTAGAAAATTTTTTAAAAGAACTGAGGGAGCAAATTTAAAATCACCAACAAAAACAACTAAGAAAGGAACAAAAGATTTTTCTAGAAGAGTGTCATTCGCATCGAGGTTTAGTGGTATGAAAGGTCCTGAAAGAGATGAAAAAGGCAGACCTACAGATTTATTAAAAGCACTTCAACGATGGGGATTTAGGTCAAAAGAAAGTGCTAGAAACTTTGCCAATAGGCATAAGAAATCAAAGGCATCAGCATGACAAAATATACACCACAAGAATTGAAAAAAAGATATGAGAGTGCTGAACGGCACAAGACGCACTGGAGGTCTATTTACGAAGATGCTTATAGGTATGCTCTACCCAATCGAAATCTGTATGATGGATATTATGAAGGCAGAGTGCCAGGTCAAAATAAGATGTCTCGTGTCTTTGATTCTACAGCAACTCAATCGACACAGAAATTTGCTAATAGGATTCAAAGTGGCTTGTTTCCTCCACAACAGCAATGGTGTCGATTGAGTCCTGGTGAAAATATTCCTGAAGATAGACAAATAGAAATACAAGCTATGCTGGATCAATACACCAAACAAATGTTTTCAGTGATGAAACAATCCAGGTTTGATATGGCTATGGGCGAGTTTCTCATGGAGCTTGCTGTTGGTACAGCTGTTATGCTGATTAAGCCAGGTGATGAAGAAGAGCCAATACGTTATGAGACTATCCCTACTTTTTTTATTTCTTATGATGAAGGTCCAAGAGGATCAGTTGAAAATATTTACAGAAGAATTAGAAGACCCTTTGAAGTTTTAGATCGAGAATATCCTGACATCAAAATTCCACAGAATTTAGCCAAACGATTTGAGAATGATCCAACCGAAGAAGTTGAGATGATCGAAGGCACATACTACGATAAATTATCAGGAAGGTATCACTATCAAATTATAAGCGATAATGGTGAAGATGAACTTGTCTACAGACAAATGAATAGTTTTCCCTGGGTGGTGTCGAGATACATGAAAACAGCTGGTGAACGCTATGGAAGAGGTCCAGTGCTTACTGCTCTTCCTGACATTAGAAGTTTAAATAAAACCAAAGAACTCGCTTTGAAAAATGCAAGTTTAAGTATTGGTGGTGTCTTTACGGCAACCGATGATGGTGTTCTCAATCCCAATACAGTTAAGATTGTACCTGGAGCAATTATTCCAGTGGCAAGAAATGGAGGTCCTCAAGGTGAAAGTCTTAGACCTCTACCGAGATCAGGTGATGCAAACATTTCACAATTTACAGCGAATGAGCTGATATCCTCTGTTAAAACTATAATGCTCGATGAAAGTTTGCCACCTGACAATATGAGTGCAAGATCAGCAACAGAAGTTCAAGAGAGAATGAAACAGCTTTCACAAAACTTAGGTTCTGCTTTTGGAAGATTAATCTCAGAGACAATGTACCCTATTGTAAGACGAACATTATCTGTCATGAATGAGTTAGGTATGATTGTCTTGCCATTGAAAGTGAATGGTGTTGAAGTCAAGATGATGCCAACAGCACCACTGGCTATGGCACAGAATATGGAGAAAGTCAGTGAGGTTTTAAACTTTATGCAGATTGCACAAGGTCTAGGTCCTCAAGGTCAACTGTATGTTAACCAAGAAAAAGCGATGGATTATATTGCAGAAAACCTTGGTGTTCCAGCTGAGATACTGACAACCCCTGAAGAAAGACAAGCACTCATTGAACAAGCACAACAACTAGCACAACAACAAGGAGTTATGAATGAACCAGCCACAGAAGCCACAGCCACAGAACAATGAAGAATGGAATGGTATAGACGATCCACCCTCTTCACCTTTTCCAAAAGAAGTCAATGAAATTGACAAAGCTTTTGTTAGAACATTTTCAACAGAAGATGGGGCAAAAGTTCTTCAGCATTTAAAGTTTGCCACACTTGATCAACCCTCCTGGATACCAGGTAATTCACCTGATCAGGGATATATGAGAGAAGGACAAAATTCAATTGTTAGAGAAATCATAGCGAGAATGAGGAGAGCTACGAATGGATGAAGAAAAGAATGTAACCGAAGACCAAGAGGTTAAAGAAGAACAACCTCAAGGTCTTATGGCTGAAGAAGCCAAAACTATGGAAAGTGAGGATACAAATGAAGAAGGCATCAACACGCACCAAGATGAAAATGTTGGAGAAGAACAAGGCGAAGGCGAAATCTACGAAAGACCTGACTGGTTTCCAGAAAAATTTTGGCATGAGACAGATGGTCCAAACATTGAAAACATGGCTAAAAGCATTACTCATTTGGAAAAAAAATTAGGAGAGACAGCACCTAATGAATATGATTTATCAGAAGTTCAAGTTGATCCTGAAGACCCAGTAGTAAAAGCTGTTCTTGATTTTGGCAAAGAAAAACAACTCTCGAACAAATCAATCACTGGATTAATTAATACTGTCATAGAAATTACTGGTGGTGTTCAGCAAGATGAAGAGCTAAGTATTGAAAAAGAAAAAGAAAAGCTAGGACCAAATGCTAATCTTATAATTAAATCAAATATTGAGTGGGGTCAGAAACTTGTAAAACAAAAATCATTAACGCCTGAAGATTATCGAGAGCTAGAAGTTCTTGGGGGTACTGCCGAAGGTCAAAGATTGATACAAAAGCTCAGACAAATGCAAGGTGAAAAAGATATACCCACTGTTGCTATACCTGGTAATATGCCTGACAAAACAGAGCTTCAAGCTATGGTGGCTGATCCTAAATATCAAACCGATCCAGTTTACAGAAGGCAAGTTGAGAAGAAGTTTGAGGAAGCTTATAATTAGTGTATAAATACTAGATATGTAATCTAGGCTTTACAAACTACTATATCTTGGTGTATCTTGTTAATTAGATCGATAACTCTCGTCAGCCGATCGACTTTAGAAAAAGTTTAGGTCGATTTTTTCGGTAACCCAAACGATGTAATAATTTTAACTATGGAGAAGCTTTTATGGCTACAACACTAAGTCCAGCGTTTGTAACGCTGTTTGAAGCCGAAGTCCATCAAGCTTATCAAGCATCTGCTACTTTAAGAAATGTTGCTCGTATGAGAACTGGGGTAGAGGGATCAACTGCTAAGTTTCCGATTTTGGCTAAAGGTTCAGCTTCTGTAAGAACACCTTCTACAGATGTTGTTCCATTAAATGGTACATTTTCAAGTGTAACTGCAACTCTTACTGATTACATTGCTTCTGAGTATTCAGACATTTTTAATCAGGCAAAGATTAACTTTGATGAAAGACAAGAGCTTGCAAAACTCGTTGGAAATGCAATAGGAAGAAGAGAAGATCAAATCATCATTGATGCATTAATAGCTGGTTCTGCTGGTACAACAGTTGCAAATACTGTGGTTACAACTGGTAATGCTACAGCATCTGATTTGAATGTTGGAAAAATTATTGGTGCAAAAAAAGCAATGGATGCTAAGTCTGTACCACCAACAGATCGTCATATGATTATTCACGCTAATTCTCTTGCTTCATTACTTGGAGATGAAAGAGCTGTGTCAGCAGACTTTGCACAAATCCAAGCATTGGTAAGAGGTGAAGTAAATTCATTCATGGGTTTTACTATTCATATGATTGGTGATCGTGATGAAGGTGGACTTCCAATTGATGGGTCTAGTGACAGAACTTGCTTGGCATTTCACAGAGATGCTATTGGTTGTGCTGTCGGTATCCCACCAAAAACAGAAGTCAACTACATCCCTGAGAAAACTTCCTTCTTGGTAACAGCAATGTATTCTGCTGGAGCAATCGTTATTGATGCGAATGGTCTAGTTGATATAACTTGTAGGGAGAGTTAATCATGGCATTTAGTAGAACTGGATGGAATCCAATCGGTGGTCAATCCAAAAAAGGGGTTGCTCCACAACTCTTCACATACACAACAACTGATGCAGTAGGAACTGTAGATGGCGCTGGATACTTCAATGATGTATCTGACGATGTAAGTGTAGGTGATGTTATTATATCTGTAACAAGTACTGGTGGTACATTAGCATCATCCATTCATACAGTAGCTTCTAATTCTTCAGGAGTGGTGGATGTGACAAATGGCACATCGATAAGTCAGACAGATGGTGACTAATATTTAGAAAGGCGAGGATATGGCATCAGGCGATACCGATGTTTCAATTTGTTCTCAAGCACTCCTCCTCCTTGGTGCGAATGAGATAACATCTTTTTCAGATGGCACAGCTCCAAGTGCTATTTGTAACAAGCTATATCCTCGTGTTAAATCACAGACCTTGGGAATGTATCCCTGGTCTTTTACTCTTAAAAAAACACAACTTGGTCAGTTAACATCTACGCCAACGAATGTGTACAGCAAAGAATACCAGCTACCAACAGATATGTTTCTTGGTGTTCCAAGAGCTGTGTATGCTTCTTTATCAACTGGTAACTTACCAAAGATTACAGACTATGAAATTCAAGGTGATAAATTATTAACGAATGAAACAACGATTGTTATTGATTACCAGCAACTTGTCGCTGAGTCAGCAATGCCCTCTTACTTTGTGCAAATGATGATTTATCAAATGGCATGGCATTTAGCTGAACCAGTAACAGATCAAACAACAAAATCAGATTATTGGAAAACTGTAGCGTTAGGCACACCATCTGAAAATATGAGAGGTGGTTATTTTAGACAAGCAATAAACATTGACGGAGCTGGACAATCAAAAACAGTGATTGCTGATTATCTTTTAACTGAGGTACGCTGATGTCCAGGGTGACGATGTACCAATCTAATTTTACTGTCGGTGAAATTGACCCACTGGTCATAGGTCGAACAGACATACAGCAATACGCATCAGGTCTACAGAAAGCACAGAATGTCGTTATTCTTCCTCAAGGTGGCTTTGAAAGAAGACCTGGATTGAGATTTATGTTTGATTTAACTTCTCATCTAGGACCTACATTTACAACTCTTGATGGGATTAGACTTATACCATTTGAGTTTTCAACTTCTGAATCCTTCATGTTAGCTTTTGTTAAATTTAGCGTAGTAGAAACAAGGATGTTTGTTTTTGGCAATGGACAACAAATTACTAATCTAAATGGATCAAGTAATCCTTATATTCAAATTAGTGCTTTTGGCGATATAGATTTAGACCGAATGTATTTCACGCAAAGTGCCGATACTCTTATTGTTGTTCATGAGGATATGTCTCCAGTTTCTATTGTACGAGGTGCAACAAATACAAATTGGACAGTATCAACAATTGATCTTACTGCACCTAAACACGCTTTTACTATCGTTAGAGCTGGTATAACTTCGACAGATCAATCATCGGATTACACTTTTCCTTTCGTAAGAAGAGGAGCTTCTGCAAATATATCTGCTGATCCAGTAAGTGGTTCAGTGACCATAACGGCTGTTAGTAATATATTTCTTCCTGGCATTACTGGCACTGTAAGTAGTGCAACAACTAATGTACAAATTAACATAAGTGGTGGGAGCAGTTTAGCTGACGCATATAATGGTCGTTTTTTTACTATAACTGGAGGAACTGGAGCTGGACAAAAAAGAATTATTGCAGATTATACACAAAACGTAGTTACAGTATCTGAAGCATTTAGTCCAATTCCTGATGGCACTTCAACCTTTGAAATATCTGATTTAGTAGATCAATACATTGTTGTTAAAGATGGCTTTGGTCGAGCAAAAATAGTTGAAGTAATAAGTCAAACAGTTGTAAAAGCAACAACAGAGTTTCCTTTTTTTGAAGTAGATAAAGCGATTCCATCAAATGAGTGGGAGTTTGAATTTGGACATGAAGATGCTGTTTCAGATAGTCGAGGATTTTTTAGAACTTGTACATTTCATGAAGGCAGACTTTATTTTGGTGGTAGTAAGTCATTACCTAACACTTTGTTTGGATCAAAGATAAATGATTTTTTTAATCTTAAATCAGCTGAAGCTTTAGATGATGATGCAATATTCGTAACTATAGCAACTGACACTGTTAATGCCATAACAGCTATGAGATCAGGAAGAGACTTGCAAATCTTTACAACAAACGCTGAGTTTTTTGTACCACAAGCTGATCTTGATCCTATTACCCCTTCAAACATTGTTATAAAAAATGCAACAAGACGAGGAGCAAAAGAAGGATTAAAACCAGTGTCGGCTGAAGGTGGAACATTGTTTATTCAAAGAGAAGGTAAAGCAATTCGAGAGTTTTTATTTAGTGATGTTGATTTAAGTTACCAGGCTAATAATATTTCTTTACTTGCATCTCACCTTATAAAATCACCCAGGTCAATGGCATTGAGAGTTGCAACCTCTACTGATGATGGTGACCTTCTTTTAATACCAAATGATACAGACGGAACGATGGCAGTGTTTTCTATTCTCAGATCACAAAATGTTGTTGCGCCTTCTGAATTTGTAACTGATGGAAAGTTTCTTGATGTTGCTGTAGATGTCAGTGATATTTATGTAGTAACTGAAAGAGTTTTACCTACTGGTGTTGTAAGCTTTACAATCACAGTTAGCGACTATCAAAACATTGCTGTTGATACACAAATTGTATTTAAGAAAAATGACGGCACGACTTTTACAGCACAATCTCAAGCTTCAGGGGCATCACAACCCTCTGCTCCATCAGGTAACACACATTTCTTTAGACCTCATGGAAACAATAATACAACAGCAATTAATATTCGTAATGCCATAAATGCTATCTCAGGTTTTACTGCAACTGTAAATACCAATCATCCTAACTCAATGTTTAATAATGTTGTTACTGTAGTAAGAGATGGTACTGGTACAAATAATCTTGCCGTTACAAGCAGTGATACCACACGATTAGCCGTAACTAATTTTGTTCAACCAACCAAACGATATCTTGAATTGTTTGACGATCAAAGAACAACAGATGCTAACATACAGTATTTTGCAAACGCTACTGCTCCTGATCAATCTTTACCAGGTAATACCACTTGTGCAAACTTGTCACACTTAGAAGGAAACACAGTAGATGTTATAAGAGATGACATTGTTGAAGATGATAAAACTGTATCAAGTGGATCAATTACAATTAGCCAAGCACCCTCAACATTTGTTGAAGTAGGATTAACTTATAACGTAGAAGTAAAGACTTTACCAGCCGAACCAAGATTACCATCAGGTGTAGTTTCAAGCCGTAAGAAAAGAATTGTTGAAGTTACCCCTATTGTAGATAGAACTCAGAACTTAGCCGTCAATGGATTTGAAGTACCCTTTGAAGATTTACCATTGAACCTTAATGTAAAAAGAACAGTGTTTACTGGCAGAAAAAGAGTTTCAGCTTTGCTCGGCTACAGTGAAACAGAACAATTAACTTTTACAATGACACAACCCCTCTTCGCCACAGTATTAGGTGTAGAGTACAAATTATCAACTGGATCATAATATGGCATTTTTAGCACCTGTAATAGCATCAGCATCAGCATCAACACTCATCGGTACTGGTTTAGCCGTAGCATCAGCCTACGCATCTATTAAGCAAGGCAATCTTAGAAAAAAAGGTTTTGATGCTAGTGCAAGATACAAAGAACTAGAAGGTCGAATTGAAGCCGTTAAAGCAAAAGAGCAAGGCATAAAAGCCTTAAAGGCAACACAAATTGCTATGGCTAATGTCAATGCAACTTCTTATGCTGGTGGTTTAGAGCCTAATTTAAGTGGAAGTGTTAATACATTTATAAATAACAATATATTAAATCCTGGATTTTCTGATTACTTTACAGCAAAAGACAATGCATCATTAGCATTAAGTTCGGCAAAAGCACAGGCTGATGATTTACGTCAAGCTGGTAGAGAAGCAAAAAATCAAGGTGTCATCAGTGCATTAGGCACACTTAGTATGGCATCTCTTAATTTATCAGGTATTGGTGGTCCTGGAGTTACTTCTCAAGGAACTGGGTTTGGAACGAGGAGTTACATAACATAATGGCAAGATCAAGATACCCATCATTGACCGAAAGAATATCGTTAGGAAACATACGAGGTCCATCTAATATTGGAGTTAGAGAGTCAGCCAGGACACTTGATGTCTTAACGAATAGCTTAAATCAAATGTCTAACTACTTTATAAAAAAAGCTGGAGTGCAAGCTGAAATAGCTGGTGAAGAATATGCATCTCAGAACACCCCTACTTTAGAAAGTTACAAACAATCAATAAGTGATGGTCAAGACCCTTTAGCTACTTATGACAGAACAACGAAGTTTGGTGCTAGTGCTTTTAATGTAACAGCAACAAACCTGGGTAATAGTCTTATCCTAAATGCTAAAAACCAAATGAATGAAGAAGCATTGAAAGCAGATAAAGCACTTACTAATCCTCAAGAGTTTAGTGACAAATTAGATGCAATCATTATGGAGAATGTAAAATTAGCTAATAGTATATCTCCAAAAATAAGTTCACAAGTAGGAAATGATTTAGCAATAAAAGCAAGTGGTTTGTATTATAAACATGGTATAAAACTTAATTCACAGTCTATTAATTATTTAAAAACACAAGCCAATAATATTTTAAGTAATCAACTAGAAAATTTAGATGATGATATTATTGCTATAATTAATAAAGAAAATGTAACTGAAAAAACTATTTCTGAACAGATATGGGGTAAAAGTGGAATAAAAAATATTTTAAGAGCTAAACATTCGTCTGTCGCAGTTGGTGCTAAATTTGAATCAACAGCTCACAAAAATACAATGAAAGAATGGGATAAGAAATTTTTAGAAAATGTTTTTAGTACGGCTCAAATATTGGCAACAGATTCAGGAATTGGAGTTTCTACTATAGTAGATAACTTACATAGAAATAAAAAAACTGGTGATGGTAGGTTGGATGGGTTGACTTCAGGTTTATCTGTTACACAAAAAAATGACTTAGCTAAACATTTGATAAATATTGGGAAACAAAAAGAAGATGCTATAAATTTAAAAGAAGAAGCTGATGAAATTAATAATGATCAAAAAATAGTAGAATTAGAAGCAGAACTTACAAATTTAATTAATAATGCTGGTGACCCTGACGATATAACAACAAAATTATTACAATTGAAAAATATTGTAGACATGGATGACGAAACAAACCCTTGGCTTAGAATGACTAATTTATTTAATAAAGCTGATGGCAAAAGATTGGCAAGTGATAAAAAAGTTTTTGATGATTTAGATAAAAAAGAAAGAGATGGAAGTTTAACATACAAAGAATTAAACACAAACGCTAAATTTTTAACAACTGCAGATTTTGGAAAATTAGCAAAAGCGTTAGAGCAAAATCAATCTGAAGGATTTAGTGAAGCAAGAACTATCTTAGCGTCATCTTTACAATTCAATCCTGAACAACAATCGTACGGCGAGACAGACCCCAATTATAGAAAAGCACAAGTGTTTTCAAACATATTAGGTAAATTAAAAAGAGAACAAATTGAATATAATAAAACCAAAAAAGAACAAGACGCTCCATTTAATTTTGTAAAAAGAGTTGAAGAACTAGCTACAGTAGAAGGAGACATTATATTTCAAAAAATATTTGAACAGAAAAAGAAGACAGCTCAGTACTATGTAAATGAATTTAATAAGGCATATCCTAATCTTTTACGAAATACAGATATAACAAGAGAAAATTTAGAAAAAATAAAAACCCAATTAAATAAAAACTTAACTAATGAAGATAATCGAAAAGGTATATTCACAAAAGGCAGTGCTGAAAAAGAATTAAAAACAGTAAGTATTTACTTACAAGTTGTTAAAGGATTGTTAAATGATGAGAGACTTGATTAAATGATAATAACAGAAGAACAAATACAAGCACAATTAATGTTAAGTAAAAATCTTAGAGAAGATGGAGCTGAGATTAATTATAGTTTTAATGAAAATGGTGGAACGATAAATATTGAGCCTACCTTTTTAAATCAAGTTGGTGATTTTGTGTCAGGCATTCCTGATGGTGTTACTGGAGCTATAAAAGCAATTCCTACTGGCATGAGTAAGTTTGGTAATGAAGTCATGGATACTTTGTCTAATGGTGCTTATACAGAGAAATTTGTACCCTTCTTAAATGAAAATTTTCCAGTACTAGAAGACATTGATAGTACAATAAATAATATACTAAAACCTGAAAACAAAGCACAAGAAATAGGAGCTATGATTGGAGAGCCTATAGGTCAAATAGTTGTTCCAGGTGCTGTGTTTACTAAAGGTGGTCAAGCTTTAAATTTAGGATCAAAGTTTCTTACAAATGTGCTTGGATATGGCACAGCAGAAGCGATAGGTATAAACCCTCAAGACAATGGATTACTAGAGCTAGGCATTGGTCTAATGGTCAAGAATGATGATTTAAAACTAGCTTTAATGGAAAGCCTAAAAGCAAATGAAGATGAATCTGTTTTATTACAAAAATTACAGAAAGCTCCTCAAAGATTTTTTGAAGGTGGCATAGTTGGTGAAGCTTTAGGTAAAGCTGTAGAAAGTGTAGGAACATTATATAGATATGCAAAAAATAGTAATGGTCTTACCAATGTGTTGCAAAAGGTTGGAGATAAAGCACAAGGTGAATTAGACCTAGATGGAACATCAAGTACTTTATCTATGAATGCTGTTGGTGAAGCAGACAAGATATTAAAAAAAGGGTTAGCTAAGTTTGCACCTAATAATATTATGGAAGACACAAAGCTTGTCCTTAATAAGAGAGCTGAAGAAATGAAGCTACCGACAAATAAAAGAGTACAGCCTAGTGGACAAAATCCTTTATTTGATACTTCCGATGAAGCATATCAAAAAATTGAAGTAGAGCAAAAAGAGACACCAGTACCAAGAAAAACTGAAGAACAAGTCTATCCATTAAATAATAGAGCTAAAGCAATTATAGACAAAACAGATGCTATAGTAGAGGTATTAGCTAAAAAAATCATTCCATTTAAAGGTAAAAATATACAGTATTTTTATAACACCTCACCTATTATCCAAAAGGCTGTAGAACTAGGAATACCAAAAGAAACAGCTTTAGAACAATTTAAAAAGTTTGCAACCAATTATGCTGTTACAAGTCCAAGAACTAGAACAGATCAAAACCTTAGAAATGCCACACTTATAGAAGCAAAACAAAAACTTAATGTAAATATAGATGAACTTATTGGTCCAGGTGGTAAAGGTGTAAATGAATTAGGATATCCAATGATGATTAATCCTGGGGGCATACATAAAAAACTTATTGATGTTTCTAGAGCTGAAGGTCTTAATTTTGACACAAATCCAAAACCATCAACCTTTGCAGAAAATGTAACTGGTAATCTTGAGGGGGTTACAGTTGATACTCACGCTATAAGAGCTGTTATTGATGTAATGAATGAGCTTGAACCAGGGTCAGTTCCAATAGAATGGATTGGTGGTAAGAATGCAGATATGACAAAAAAGTATCGAGAAATGTACAAAAAAGACCCTAAGTCACTAGATGTTTCTATAATGGTTGCTGATACTTTAAAAAGTCAAGCATTGAATAAAGTTAAAAAACAAACTGAGTATGCCGTCTTTTCAGACTTATATAAAAAGGTAGCTGAGAAAGCTGGAGTAAAACCAGCCGAAGCACAATCATTATCGTGGTTTGCTAATGGTGATAGAACTGGGTTGGAATCTGATCCAAAGACTATAGTTGAATTATTAGAAGATAGAATCGACGTAACAGCTCAACTTACTGGAATGAATAAGGAAGAAGTATTTAAAAAGTTTATGCAAGGTTCAATACCTTTAGCAAGTGCTGGAGGTTTATCATTACTTGATACTGGTGCAATGATGGATGAAGGAGGTACTGATGGGGCTACTTAATAACTTTATCAAAATCCTTAAAAAAGGTGAGTTAGAACAAGCCAAGATTCAAAAGAACAAGCTACCTCAAGATGATGTAACTATTGGTACTTCAGGCATTACATTTAAGGCAACTGATGACAAGTCTATAGAAGCTTTAAATCAAGCTTTAAAAGAAGAAGGTTATAAAGGTCCTGGATTAAATCTTAGTCGTATTGGAGAAGTCCTATCTGAAAAAATGGGTCAAGGAATGAAAACTCTTGATATGGAAGAGTTGTTATTGGCTATCCAAAAAGATAATGAACAATTATTTAATTTTCTAAAAAGAGACACTCAGAATTTAGAAAAAGTAGTTGCTACTGCTAAAGGTATGGGGTTACAGAAAATAGCTGATACTTTACTTAGAAGAAACCCAGGTGAAGTTTTATCAGTTGAACATCTTGTTGGTGGTGTTATTGCTATTGGAAGTTTAAGTAGAAAGCTGGATACAATGGCAACATCTATAAAAAGTATGCCACAAGGAGAAGCAAAGAGAATTGAGTATAAAAAGTTTTTAGTTAACCTTCAGGTTTTAAATAATCTTACAGCTCAAGTAAGTGGGGTTACTTCTGAAAGTGCTAGAACTTTAAGTATGGTATCTGCAATTAAAAAATTAACTGATGTTGATTTAGAGCAAGTTTACTTACAAGGCAATAAGATTGGGGATGCTATAGATGATAATATGATTGATGCTCAACTTAATTACTACGCTACCCTACCCAAGCCTAATAAATTAGAATTTGCCAAAAGAGGATTTTTTGCAAAAACATATGATGTACTGATGGAGATTTACATTAACTCATTGTTAGCTTCTCCAGTAACACACATGGTGAATATAGCTGGTAACGCTATCTACAACATACAAAGAACAGCAGAAACTGGACTAGCTGGTTTTGTTGGTGAAACAAGACAAATGATGGGTTTGGTAAAAAAAGAAGGAGATAGAGTTTTTCTTGGAGAAGCTTCTGCTGAAATGCATGGAGCTAAGATGGCTATGCTAGATGCTGTGAAAACTTTTGGTCTTACTTTATCAATAGAAGGTGCTGAAAGTGTTGGCTCAAAAATAGATTTAAAAAACCTAGTTGCTATAGGTGATAGTGACAACATTAGACATATTATGGAACAAGCTAGAAATGGTGATTATTTAGGTATGGGTGTTAATGCTATTGGTGTTATGACAAGAATGCCTGGTCGTTTCTTAGCTTCAGAAGATGCCTTTTTTAAAACAATATCTGAAAGAAAAGTCTTGTATCGTGAAGCTTTTAGAGAAAGCAAAATAAAATATATGACTTTAATTAAAGGTGGTGTTAGTAAAGACGTTGCTAAAAAACAAGCTGAAGATTTGTATGTAAATATAATTGATAACCCACCTGAAGATATAAAGAAAATCATGTTTCAAGAAGCAAAGATATCTACATTCCAAGAAACTCCTGAAGGTGTTTGGGGTGCTTTGGTTTCAGCTTCAAATATACCAGGTGGTAAAGTTATAGTACCTTTCTCAAGAACTCCAACGAATATTGTTAAGGCAGTATTTGATCGAACATTGAATTGGTCACCAGTTTTTAGAGCTATTAAAAAAGGCGAAACTGGAATTGAGTTTGATCAAGCTATATCAAAACTTGCAATAGGAAATACTATATTTGCTAGTATGGTTTATTTAGCAAGTGGTGAATATGGTGACAATATCATCATTAATGGTTCAGGTCCATCTGATCCAAAAGCTAGAAAATATATGACAGCATCAAATATACCACCCTATTCTATAGGTTTTAAACAAGAGAATGGTGAATATAAATTTATAACGTTTTCTAGGTTTGATCCTTTATCAGGTGTTTTGGCTATGGCTTCAGATTATGCTTATTATGCAAGCAATTCAAATGATAGTGATATGATAAGTTTAGAAAACTTATTTGTTAATGGTGCATTAGCCGTTGCAGAATATGCTATGAATATGCCTTTCCTTCAAGGTGTATCAGAATTACATGGTGCTTCTTTTAATCCTCAAGGAACAACTGAAAAACTCTTTGAAAGATTACAACAATTTTTAGGACAAAAGGTTGGGAATGTAGCTACATCTACTGGTGATTTTATTAATCAATTTCTACCTGGTCAGCCTATTATTGGTGCTAGTTCATTTACTGCAACACTTGAAAGAGTTGGCAACCCTGACGCTTCTAATACAATGCTTAATGAAGAGCAATTACTCAAAGTTGAAAATTCAGGAATGCCTAATTTTATGAGAGGTTTTTATCTTGCAATGAACCAAGCAAAAGCAAGAAACCCTTTGTTTAGTAGTGAATTACCACCTCGATTAAATTATTGGGGAGAAGTGGTTCAACAATCATCAGGTAGTCCTTTAGAATATTTTAGCCCAATTAAAGTTACTACTGGTGGATATGATGATGTTAATGGTGAGTTATTGAGATTAGCTGAAAATGGTAGTGGTGTTTTCCAAGGTCATAAAAAAAGACAACAAGGTATCTATCTAACAGCAGAACAATATAATGATTACATTGGCTATTTTAATAATATAAATGTCGTTAATAATAATCGTGGTTTATATTTAGATAAGGCTGATCCTGGGTGGTCACCAGCTAATACAGTTTTAGAAAAAATTAAAAGAAAAATAAATGATCCTTCTTCAGGTTATAATCAATTAAGAGATGATGAAAAGTTTGATGAGCTTAATCAAATTAGAAGTGAGCATTCAAGTGGTGCTTTAGATAAACTTATTGAAAAGTATCCTGACTTAGGAATTTTGTTAAAAGAACCAAATCAACTTGAAATGGGAATATCTCAATAATGATACAATTAAAATTCAAAATAGTGTATAAAAGCTAGAGAGGTAATCTACAATGGCAACATATGACGTAACAGCACAAAACAGAAGGGTACAGTTTAATGGTAATGGTACTGCTGGTCCTTTTGCTTTTACATTTCAAATAAATGCTACGGATGAAATCAAAGTATTAGTAGATAGTACTGAGAAAAATTTAACATCACATTATACAGTAACTATAAATGCTTCTACTGGTGGTGGCTCAGTTTCTTTTACAAGTGGTAACTTCCCTACTTCTAATCAAGTTATAACATTATTAGGCAAGATACCATTGACCAGGTCATCAGTTTACACTTCAGGTGGTCAGCTTACTTCAGCTTCCCTGGAATCTGATTTTGATACCAATATGTTTATTCACCAGCAGACTAATGAAGAATTAGATCGATCATTACGACAAGCTGATCATGATGTGATTGATGGTGCTGACATGACCTTACCAGTGAAGGCAGATCGATTAGGAAAGTTATTAGGATTTAATTCTACAACTGGTAATCCTGAAATGTTTACAAGTCTATCTTTGGATGTAGGAAGTGATAGTGGTTCAATAAATATTGACCATGCGTCTGAGACTTTGACTATAGCTGGTGGCGAAGGCATAGATACTTCAGGAACATCAAATACAATAACAATAGCTGGTGAAGATGCAACCAGCTCTAACAAAGGTATTGCAAGTTTTAACTCTACAAACTTTACAGTGTCTAGTGGTGCAGTTACTGCTAATGACATTACCCTATCCTCAGATAGTGGCAGTGCTACGAATACCCTGGGTGAAACATTTACAATAACTGGTGGTGAAGGTATAGATACTAGTGCTACTGGCAGTACTGTAACTATTGCTGGTGAAGATGCTACAACTTCTAATAAAGGCATTGCTTCATTTAACAGTAATTTTTTTGCTGTTTCTAGTGGAGAAGTTTCATTAAATACATCGCAAACAAATATTCATACTATTACAAATAGTAACTTAAAACTTGCTAGAGATAGTAGCGACTTTCTAAAACTTGTTAATGGTGGCATAGAATTACATGAAGGGTCAGAAGGTAAGTTTATAGAAATTAAAGGTAATGATACAAGCGTTAATATAAAAGCTCCAAGTACAAAAAGTTTTTTAAATATTTTAGGTGATAATGGTTCGACAGTTCAAGCTTTGGTTTTTGATATGGCTAATGGTGGCAATGCTACATTTGCTGGTAATGTTAATGTTGATGGTAATTTTACTGTTAGTGGAACAACAACGACTGTTAATACATCTACCCTTGCCGTAGAAGACCCTCTTATATCTTTAGCAAGTGGCAACAATAGTTCAGATGCTGTTGATATAGGGTTCTATGGATTGTATGACACAACTGGTAGCCAGGACTTATATGCTGGTTTATTTAGAGATGCTACCGATGACAAGTTTAAACTATTTAAAGGATTACAAGCAGAGCCTGGAACTACAGTTAATACTGGTGGCACTGGTTATGCAGTAGGAACATTAGTTGCTAATCTTGAAGGTAATGTCACTGGAAATGTCACTGGAAATTTAACTGGGAATGTTACTGGCAATCTTACTGGCACAATACAAACTGCTTCACAAACAAATATTACATCTTTAGGAACACTTACTGGATTAACAATAGATGGTGATACAACATTTACTGGTGCTAATGGAAACATAGTCTTTGATAAATCAGATAATGCACTTGAGTTTGCTGATAATGTAAAAGCAGTTTTTGGCACTGGTAGTGATTTAACAATAAGACATGATGGTAGCAATAGTATTATTACAGATTCAGGAACTGGTGATTTATTTATTAGAGGATCAGTAGTTAGGTTAGATAATCCAAGTAGTGATGACTATTTAGTTGCTACTTCAGGTGGATCAGTAGAACTTTATCACAATGGCACTAAAAAGTTAGAAACCACATCAACTGGTGCAACAGTAACTGGTACATTAGTAGCAGATGGTATTAGTGTTGGGGATAGTGAAACAATATCTGTTGGTGCTTCAGATGATTTACAAATATCTCATATAACTGGAAACAATAATATTGTATCTGCAAATTCACCACTTTATTTAAAAACAAATTCATCAAATGGCGTTGTAATTACAAAAAATTCTCCATTTGAAACAATGGCTAAATTTATACCTGATGGTGCAGTAGAACTTTATTATAACAATGAAAAGAATTTTGAAACTCATATTGATGGTATTACTGTTGGTGGTGATAAAGGTATTCTTCAAGTCAATGGCACAAATAATACTATTGGTTCAACAGTTGCTGGTGTTCATTTATATGCAAACTCTTTTAGAGAAAGAGGTTTTTCTATATTTAATAACGCATTAGGTGAAAGTGGCTTAGTAGAAGAATGGTTTATGGGTGTTACTTATGGAGATTCTCTACAATCTTTTGTTATTAAATCAAATGATCAAAATGAAACAGCACTTAAAATTAATCAACTAGGTTCAGTAGAACTTTATCACGATAACGTTAAAAAGTTTGAAACAACTTCTACTGGTGCAACATTAACTGGTACACTTGTAACCAATGTAATAAGTATTGCTGATGGTTCTTCAACTCAAGATAGATTGACTATTGGAACGAATAACGATTTTTTTATTTATCACGACAATCAAACAGTTATTGCAAATGTTAATGGTTCAGGTCCTATTAAAATACAAGGTAAATTTGGTGAACAAAGTATTGTCGCTAATCAAGATAGTAGTGTTGAACTACATTTTAATGGCACTAAACAATTTGAAACTTCATCTACTGGTGCTTCTATAAGACCAGATGAAGATGACGTAGGTTTAATAGTAGGTAAAGCATATATAGGTCATGTTGTTCATAATGGTTTTGCTGGTTTTTCTCATCAAGCTTTGAAGGATAATCAAGGAGCTTATGCTTTATTGCAGAGTTCTTCAGGACAAACTTTATTAAATGCAGGTTCAGGGCAGATATTACAATTTAGAAGAAATAATACAGCTATTGCTACATTTGAAACTGATGGTTCTTTGAATCTTAAACATGGTTTAACTATGAATGATAATGATAAAGCCATCTTTGGCACTGGTGGTGATTTAGAAATTTATCACGATGGCTCTAATTCATACATAGATGATGGCTCTGGTACTGGTGCTTTAATTTTTAAATCAAATTTTTTTAGTTTTAGAAATGCACCTGATAGTCAACAAATGGCTATTTTTAATCAAGGTGGTAATTGTAGATTTTTTCATAATGGTGCAGAAAAACTGCAAACTCTTTCTGATGGTGCAAAAGTTTTTGGTGACTTGACTATTGAGAATTCAGATGATGATGCAAATGTAAATCCAAGTTTAATAATAGACAGAGGTTCTTCTAGTCCAGCAAATAGTGATGCAATAGGTGAAATAATATTTAGAGGTCGTGATAGTGGTGGTGGAGAAACTGATTATGCTAATATAGCTACTGTAATAGCAGATGTAACTGATCCTCAAGAAGATGCTTACTTACGATTTCGTGCAAGGGTAGGTGGTGCTAACATACAACATATTCAATGTGGTTTTAGTTCAACAGATATATTTGGTAGATTAAGAGTAATTGGTAATAATCATTTTTCAGATCCAGTTATTATATTTGAAGGGCAAACAGCAGATGCCCATGAAACAGAATTAAAAGTTGTTGATCCAACAGCAGATAGGACAATATTATTTCCTGATGCTAGTGGTACTGTAGCTTTAAAATCTTTGTACTTTCAAGCTTTTAGAAGTACCGATAGTGCATCACTTACAAGCACATTTGCTACAATAGATTTTGATACAGTTACTTTAAATTCAGATAACTCAATATTTGTTGAAAGTGGTGGAGAAGTTACAATTAATAAAACTGGCGTATTTAGATTTCATACAGATGTTACAACAAGAGTAACGTCAGGTCAAAGTCGTTCCGATTGTGAAATAGAATTACAAAAGAAAGCTAGTGGTGGTTCTTATAGCGTTGTAGTTGGAACTACTGCTATGACTTATAATCGTATGCAAGCATTAGGACAAGGAACAGCAAGTATTGATTTTTTAATTAGTGTAACAAGTGGTGACACATTTAAAATTGTAGTTAAAAGACAAGGTGGTACAGATACTATAGTTGTTGAAGAAAATGGAGCAAGATTTAATATTCAAGAGATAAATTAAGAAGCAAGAGTAAAAGAATTAGAAGGAGAATAAAATGGTACATATTTATGATTTAAATCCACATTTAAAACCGAAGGCAAAGGAAAAGCCTAAACCAAAAAAGAAGGATGTAAAGAAAGATGAGCAAACCAACGATGCAAAGTCTGAAAACTGAAATCGATAACCTGAAGGATACAGTTCAGGAACTCAAGACTTCACTTAGAAGAATTGAGAATTGGTTACTCGCTGGTATGGGTTCAATAACAATGCTTCTTGTAACTCAGATGTTTATGTAGGAGGTTGCTATCGATCCAGCAACAATAGGATTATTATTAACTGGTGCAACGAAAGCCGTAAGTTATTTAAAGCAAGGAATACAACTAGGTAAGGATATTAATGAAATGAGTTCTGCCGTAACAAATATGATCCAACATACTCACGACCTGGAGCATATGGAGAAACGTGCAAAGAACCCTACTCTATGGCAACAAATGTTTAGTAGTGAGAACATTGAAAAAGTAGCTGTTGAAACTTTGATGGCTAAAAAGAAAATGCAAAAGCATAGACAAGAATTAAAAAATTTAATCCTTATGAATTACTCTCAACAAACATGGGATCAGCTTATCCAGCTAGAAGGTCAAATCAGGAAGGACAGAATTAAAGCTCATCATGCCAAGATCGAGAGGTTAGACCATATAAAAAATGTAGTTGGTATAACTGTTTTAACTATAACAATCGTAGGGTTTTTTGTTTTGATAGCATTCCTATGGAAAATGCAGAGGGGTGTATAATGAAACCAGCTTTTGTAATGTTATGCTATATGCTTGGTGTTCCTACTGGAAATCTTATACACTACTCCAACATGCATAATTGTTTGTATTTTTCTAAATATTTATCGGAGCAAGCTCCAGTAACTATTGCTGGAGAAACTAATAAATTAGAATGTTATTGTAAGAATGTATGGGTTAATGAACAGATGAGGTTGTATTGATGCCAAAGAAATTTGAAAACAAATCAAAGTATGGAAGTGCTTGGGATTTAGATGGTGATGGTCAAGTGAGCGATCATGAGATAGAACAAGCTAAAGAGATACAAGAGACAGAAACAAAACTTAGAAAAAATTTAGCACAACTTCGTATGGCTAGATACACATTGATTGGTATGGGTGTATTTACAGTTGCACTTTTCTTTGTACCTCTCGATCGTGTAAACGCTCTTAGTGATGTTTCTAATTTATTATATATCTCAGGCTCTTCAATAGTAGGTTTTTATATGGGTAGTACAGCGTATATGAGTAGGAATGGAAAATGAAAACAAAAAAATTAACACAGCGACAAGAAGCTACGATGAAGAAACATTCAAAACATCATAGTGAAAGACATAATAGAATGATGAGATCAAAGATGCTCCAGGGGATGTCATTTACGGAAGCACACAAACTAGCTCAAAAGAAAGTGGGAAAATGATACAAGCATTGATTGGTCCAGCTACAAAGCTTTTAGGAAAGTTTATTGAAGACAAGGATACCAAGAATAAATTAGCACATGACATAGCGACTATGGCTGAGAAACACGCTCAAGAATTAGCTAAAGGTCAGCTTGAAATTAACAAAATGGAATCACAACATAGGAGCATATTTGTTTCAGGGTGGCGACCATTTGTAGGCTGGACTTGTGGTGTAGCTCTTGCCTGGCATTTTGTCATAGCACCATTTGTTATGTTTTTTTCTGCATACTTTGGTGTTGTACTACCTGAGTTACCTACATTTGATATGGGTTCTTTGATGACAGTATTGATGGGTATGCTTGGACTTGGTGGTCTACGATCATTTGAAAAATATAAAGGATTGACTAAATGAAAAAACCATATCCCAAAAAAAATTTTAAGAGAAAATTTGCTAAAGTTCCCAAGACTAAAAAGGGAGTGCCAGTAAAATATGTAGCTGGTGCAAAAAACCCTTCAGCTAGAGAAGCAGAAATAAAAAGAACTGCCAGGTTATACAAAGAAGGAAAGCTTACACCAGCAATGATGGATAGGATTAGTAAACAAAGGAGTAAAGGATGAAGTATTCAAGTATCCCTGGAGCATCCAGGTATTCAAAGTCTACACTTGATAAGGTTTATAAAAGAGGTATGGGAGCTTACTATTCTTCAGGAAGCAGACCAAAAGTTTCAGCTCATCAATGGGCAATGGGAAGGGTTCGATCCTTTGTCACTGGCAAGGGTGGAGCAAGAAAGGCAGATAAAGATTTAACTTAACAGAAAGGAAATATTATGCCAGGTAATTATGGGAGCTATTCCTCAAAGCAAAAAAAGATAGCGAAGATGTCAGGAAATAAAAAGAAGATGGAAGCATCTGATTTTGCCAAGCTTAGAATGTTCAAGAAGAAGAAAAAGAAAGCGATGGCATAGTGGATATCGATCAGCTTCGAGAGACTTTGAAGGTTGATGAAGGTGTCAAGAATGAAATCTACCTCGACCATCTTGGCTTACCTACTTGTGGTGTGGGTCACCTTATCCGTCAGTCAGACCCTGAATATGGATTGGAAGTTGGCACACATATAGATGATGAAAGAGTAAATGAATTATTTGACCAGGATGTACAAGTTACTCTTGGTGAATGTCGTTTACTTTTTCAAAACTTTGATAATCTACCTGAGGAAGTAAAACAAGTATGTGCTAACCTCATGTTTAATATGGGTCGACCTCGTTTATCTCGATTTCACAAATTTCGTAAAGCTCTTGAAAATAGTGAGTGGATTGAAGCTGGGAAGGAATTAAAAGACTCTCGCTACTACAGACAAGTAACAGCGAGAGCTGACAGATTGATTGCAAGATTAGAAGCTATCACTTAATGCGATAGCTCTCTGTCTGTTTGGTAGTCGAGTTATCCACCCTCGTTCCTCTAAAGCTTTGAGGTGAAACTGGACTGTCGAAAATCCTTTAAGACCCAAGTGTTCTTTTATCTCTTTTTGCATTGGCATCACACCATGTTGCTCAAAATAATTTTTAATAAAGTTATACACTTGAATTTGTTTCTGTGTCATTGCTATCTTTGCCTGAGACATTGAACTCTCCCATTTGTATTTCCATTTCAGATTGTAATATTTCATTAAGACTACTTATTGTTGCCATGTTCTTTGTTCTTAACTCATCCATGAACTGAGATTTTTTCTCATTGGAATATTCTGAATTGTATATCTCAGCAACAACTTCCATGTATTTATTAATAAAATCATTAGCGTTGGCATAAACAATAGGTGTTTTTTTGCCTATAAAATACATAGTGTATTTAATGGCTTTTTCAGCTCCCTCAAGAGACATAACTTTATTTTTAATGTCTTCTATCACATCAGACTGATTATCGCTGTGTATGGTCTTTATATCGCCTTCTTTTTCTGTTGGATAATCTTGTGCTTCTTCTACTGTGATTAATCCCTTGATTGCATCAGGAAATGCATCCCTAAGAGCAAAACCTCTTGCCCTCAGTTGTAACATCCTGGATGGATATTGTTGCCAAGGTCCTCTCTTAGAAGTAAGACCAGCTCGTTTAGCATCCTTATAAGAAAAAGAAGATTTTGTTTCTTCAGGTTGACCACCTTTTATTTTTCTTATAATTGTGCAAACTGCTTTAGCTTCTTCTTCGATATACTCTTCTTTCATTCCACCCCAATCAGGATGAGCTTTACAAACTGCAATCAATGCATCACCCCACAGAGAAGGTCTGCCGTTGATGACTGCAATGTTCTGAAGGGATTGCATTGGAGCTAGTCCGATCTCATATCCCCATTGTATAGCAACCAGGATATCATTTGGTTTACCTTTGAATTGATCAGGAATATTACTTGATACTGCTAGAAACTTAGAGAACTCTACAGCTTCCGTCAGGTTGGTTGGATTTAATGTTGGTAAGTTATTCATCGTTCTTCCTTTCTATTTTAAATTTTTTGTAATAACTTGGTGGTTTTGCTGGTACAACTTTCTTAGGTTGTGCCTTCCTGGTTATGGTGGGATAGGCTATATTGATATTACCTACTTCAGCATATTCTGCTTCGTTCTGTTCCATAATTCTTTGCAACAGTTTTTGGTCCTCATCTTTTTTCCTAGTCCACTTCTTGATCTCGGCATCACACATAAGCCAATCTTCAGCTACACCAATTAGACTATCTTTAATATCTAGATGATCTAGATTAATTATTGATGGTGGTCCATTATCAAGTGGTGGATAAGGGTCATCAAGGTCAACCTTTTGCCAAAACTCATTTACCTTTTCCATTATTTGATTAAAGATATCCTGATCAGCCTTAAAGGGTACAAGTGTAAGCTTTTGAGATTTACCGAAAACTGCAATAATTCCCCACTCAAAACCACTGCATAACAATTGTGCTTGCAGTTGTATGATTTGATCAGACCTGGGTAGGTCATCAGTGTTTGTAGTTTTAATCTCCAATGCACCAAAACCTGACAAGATTATTTCTTCATCAGTCAATTGATTATACATAGTTACTTCGCCTTCTATCTTTAAGATGGCATCAAGTGAAGCACACAATGCCAGGTCATCAATTCTATAACCTTGTGTAACTTTACATAAATCAACTGTTGCAGTTTCTGATCCTATCTCAGCAACCTTATCTCTTGACCATTCAATAAGAGCATCTTCCAGGTAGTTACCTCTTTCTTTTGCATCCTTACCAAACTCAGTCTCGATAGTCTCAATGCCTTGCCTGGCATGCAATGTCTTTTGTCTTTCTCTTTCATTAGTTGTAAAACTAGTTTTACCCAGCACGATAGCTGGAACTCGTGAAGCTCCAAGCTCTACTGCATCATTACTAAATTTTGCCATTATAAAATCTCCACAAAGTTACGAGCAAAGCATGCATCATCAATCAGACACACAAACCAAAATGCATAATAAACAATTACACAAAAGATAAAAAACAAAATACATTCTGCAATGTAAACTCCATAATTTTTTATAAATTTAAGCATAGTTTTCCTCCAATCTTTTGACTGCATTGCTTACTGTAGAAGCATACCACTTACCACCTCTAGCAGTAGTTGCTCCCATTTGATTAAGTTGGTCAGCTATTTTTCTATAACTATCTCCAACACTTAATAATTTTGTTACGACTGATTCAATATTTTTAACTCTAAGATCAGCTTGTAACTTAATGACTTCTGCTGACTTAGACCTGGCATAATCCATGTTAGTATGACAACCAAGTGAGCTAATTAATTTACCTGATTTAGTTTTGTATGTACCATTAGCTTTGATCTCATCCTTTATTCTTTGAAGAGCAGACTTAGTTCTTTCGGATATCTTTTCTCTTTCCATATCAGCAAACAAAGTTTTGAGGGCAAACTTATCTTTACTTTCTGAGATTGTAGGATCATTCACAACGATAAGTTTTATCTTTCCTCTTTTGAGTGTCTGATCAAAGAACTTCAAAGTGTGCCAGTCAGTCCTGGAGAAACGATCAAGATCAGCTACGATTAATGTACCCTTGGTAGCTCGTGCAGTATCGATACACTTAGACAGTTCAGGTCTTTTCTCAGGCGCAACTTTACCTGACACCCCTTGCTCTTTGAACCATATGACCTGGTGATCTGTATCACCAAGCCATTTTTTGATTTCATTCTCTTGTCTTGCGACATCCTGGGTATCTGTTGATACTCTTACATATGCACAATAAATCATTACTTTGCTCCTACTAAAAGATAAGTTTCATAACCAACATGATCATCCACAATAAAGTCAGTCTTAGACAACACTTCCATAAATTGAAGAAACACTTTCTTGTTGTCAAAGAACAAGGCATCTTCAGCCACCTGGTCAACTGTAATCCATTTTGAACTAAGTCCTTCAAGCATTACTGAGTTCATAACTTTATTAAGATAA
>VTLG01002451.1_pt1 | contig 30722 bp, 14 predicted proteins | sample 4694571 | NCBI WGS metagenome assembly VTLG01 (sample SAMN12604809, study PRJNA352737) | marine metagenome | biome: ENVO:00000447; feature: ENVO:00000209|ENVO:00000569|ENVO:01000036; material: ENVO:00002151; isolation source: viral sequences binned using virsorter ...
AAAGTGTAATAAATAGAGGGTTAATTAGGTCACTAAATGTCTCATAGAGTAGTGATCTTGGGGAGCAGTCTAACAGAAACTCCCCCAAATGTCAAGGAGATTGTTATAAAACTTCTGAGACAATTGCATTTCCAGACATACAACATTTTATACATAATAACACTTGACATGTATAGTGAATTGGTCTATAATATCACTATAAAGACTAACAGTTTTCTCCCCCCAATCTGATGACAGTTCTTTACACACAAGACCAGAAAAAGCAAGTGAGAGTAACACTAACTCTTTCTGTGGAAAGTGATTTTAATGCCAGGCAAATTGATTGGAGAAAGTTGTTTGAATTGGATGAGAATGAGTCAGTCCAAAGTTATATCGAAGAACTGTAAATAAGGCACACTAAATGTTATTAGACCTGAGTAAGTCTCTAAACTATTCTGTACACTTTATTATGGCAATTATGTCTACTAACTTCGCATTTTTCTTACTTGAGCAAACTAACAACGGAGCAGAGATATTATCAGTCTTAGATGATATTGTAGAGGTGACAGATACAGTACTATAACTAACAACAACTGTGTGGGTGCTATTTAACAGATAGTGCCCATACTTTATGGGTATTAGTGTTAGTGAATGGACAGTTATTTGTTTGTTATGTGTTATTATTATGGGGTGCGTGATCGAAAAAAAGTAAGAGACCCTAACCTACAGAGGTGACAAATTGAGAGAGCGATATCAATATAAAAAAATTTTTCCCTACAAAAAAATTGCCCATGAAGTTTTTACTCTTATTACCTTTTAGAATAGGTAATTTTTTTATGTTTACCACCTTAGGAATTGTGGTGGTTTTCATATATAACTTAGTAACATAGAAGGTATGGAAGAAGTCAGTTATCACATATATGCAAAGGACAAAGTATTATATTGCAATTTGCCCAAGGAAGATTTTGAGGAGAAATGGCAGTTGTTAAATGTAATGGTAGGATTACTCAAGACAGATTATTCAGAGAAAGATTTATCATATATCAAGTTAGGTCCCAAAGCAGGTGTTGGAGGTCCAGGTAGGGTTATCTACAAACATACATGGGAAGAAGATTCTTATTGACATATACATATTAATACTCTATAATTGAATTGAAGGTATTACACAGTTATGGCAAAAGGATTTACTGTTAAGGCAGCAGCACCCAAAGCAAAAGCACCTGATTGGGATTATGGTGCTATTAAAGAAAGAATGAAAGGTAAGACAATAGTTTTCTGTTTACCTGGTAGAGGATGTAGTTATATCTTTTTAAAGAATTTTGTACAGTTATGTTTTGACATGGTACAGAATGGTATGTCTATACAGATTAGTCAAGACTATTCTTCTATGGTTAACTTTGCTAGATGTAAAGTATTAGGTGCTAATGTATTACGTGGACCTAAGCAAACACCTTGGGATGGTAAATTAGAATATGACTATCAGTTATGGATTGACTCTGATATTGTCTTTAGCACAGAAAAGTTCTGGCAACTATGTGACATGGCAATTCCTGCAGAGGGTGATGAAAGACCTATTTCAGCAGGTTGGTATGCTACTGAAGATGGGACAACCACCTCAGTCGCTCACTGGTTGGAAGAAGATGATTTCAGAAAGAATGGTGGGGTAATGAATCATGAAACTGTAGAGACTATGAGTAAGAGGAAGAAGCCTTTCACAGTAGACTACACAGGTTTTGGTTGGGTATTAATTAAGAAGGGTGTCTTTGAGAACCTTCCTTATCCTTGGTTTGCTCCTAAGATGCAAGTCTTTGAATCTGGGGCAGTACAAGATATGTGTGGTGAGGATGTCTCATTCTGCTTAGATGCTATTGAAGCAGGGGATGAGATATGGTGTGATCCTCGTATTAGAGTGGGTCATGAAAAGAACAGAGTTATCTAGGAGACCTCTAATGACACTATCAAAACAAGTAGAAGCCTCATTAGATGAGGCAGTTGCATCTTTAAGGAATGCTCTTTCCTTTGCAGCAAGAAATGAAGCACCTTATATTAGCAAACATATTGCTGATGTAATGTTTCAAATAGAAAATCTAAAGAATGTATCTAACGTTCTAGCGATCTCTGATAAAATTATGAAAGATTTGGAGGAAGAAAACTAATGCCAGTCAAAAAATCTCTCTCTGGTGGTGATTATGTAGAAACCATACCTAAAAAGACTTATCAAGGTAGGGGGAAACACACCAAATACGCAGCAACAAGTGCCAATAAACCTAAAAAAAGGTATAGAGGACAAGGAAGATAAGAAAAGAGACCTTAGGGTCTCTTTTTTTGCGTAAAAAAGCACATAAATAACTTATATTTACTAAGTATTCATGCCTCTTGAAAGGATTAGTAAGGGATTTAAGGACATTAGCATGTCTTTTAAGGTAAATCCCATTAGTAATGACATTATTGGTGTTAAAAATAACACTGCAATAGCACGTTCTATAAGAAATTTGGTGCTTACTACTCCAGGTGAGCGATTTTTTAATGAAAATTTAGGTTCAAGAGTGAGTGAAGTGCTCTTTGATAACATGGATGAGATTTCTGCATCATCTATAAGGGATGAAATTGAAGAAACTATCATCAGATATGAACCAAGAGTTGAATTAAAGGATGTAAAAGTGAAACCTAACTACGATAATCATGAATTTGATGTTACTATCATCTATGATGTCATAGGAATTGCAGCTCTTACTCAACAATTAAACTTTGCACTACAGTCAACAAGATAAATGGCACTAGTAAACTTTACAGATCTAGATTTTGATCAAATAAAAACCTCACTTACTGATTATTTGAGGGAAAATTCTGATTTTACTGATTATGATTTTGAAGGATCTAACCTTTCTAACATAATTGATGTCTTAGCATACAATACTTACATCTCCTCATACAATGCTAACATGATTAGCAATGAGGTTTTCATAGATAGTGCTACTTTGAGAGAAAATGTAGTAGCATTAGCGAGAAATATTGGTTATACACCCAGATCAAGGACTGCAGCAAAGGCAATAATTTCATTTTTCGTAAATACAACTGGTTTTACCACTAAACCTGTCACTCTAACCCTTAAAAAAGGCATTGTAACCACTTCTGCATCTGTCTTTGGGTCAGAAAGTTACTCTTTTTGTATACCAAGTGATGTAACAGTACCTGTAGTTGATGGAATTGCTACTTTTAACAATGTTACAATCTATGAAGGGACATATTTAACCTCAAATTTCACTGTTTCATCAGAAACACCTGCTCCACCATCTAGATATACCCTAGAAAATGCAAATATTGACACTTCTACCTTAGAAGTGACTGTAAGAGACACTGAATCTAGCACTTCTTCCAAAAAATACGTATTTTCTGACACTTTAATTGAAGTTACCTCCTCTTCTAGAGTATATTTCCTTCAAGAAGTGGAAGATCAGAGATATGAGCTCATTTTTGGTGATGGCGTCTTTGGGGAAAAGTTAAAATCACTCAATTATATTGAAGTTTCCTATATTACTAGTAGTGGAGAAGCAGCAAATGGAATTTCTTCCTTTAGTTTTAATGGAAGAATTGTAGATAACAATAATAACCTTGTAAGTACAGGAATTTCTTTACTTTCTACTGTAAATGAGTCTATAGGAGGTAAAGAAATTGAATCTGTAGACTCTGTGAAGCGTTTTGCACCTAAAATTTACTCAACTTACAATAGAGCAGTTACAGCAGGTGATTATGAGGCACTAATTCCCAAAATTTACCCAGAAACTGAGTCTGTTTCAGTTTTTGGAGGTGAAGAATTGACTCCTCCTCAATATGGAAAGGTTTTTATCACTATAAAACCATTTTATGGTCCTTATGTGCCAGATTCTATAAAAAATAACCTCAATACTATGTTGAGGAAGTATTCTGTCGCTGGAATTGTTACTGAAATACAAGATCTTAAATATTTGTTTATTGAAGTAGATGTTAATGCCTATTATAACCCAAGTTTAGCTTCAAATGCTGATGCAGTCAAAACTATAGTGGTAGATAATATTAATAAGTATGCAGATTCAGCAGAAATGAATAAATATGGAGCAAGATTTAAATATAGTAAATTTCAAGGAATTATTGACAATAGTAATCAAGCAATAACATCTAATATCACTAAAGTTGAAATAAGAAGAGATATGCAACCCAGATTGGGTCAAAGAGTGGAATATGAACTTTGTTTTGGTAATCCATTCTATATAAAAAATAATAATGGTTATAATATTAAATCATCAGGATTTAATGTATTTGGAATAGCAGATACTGTCTATATGTCAGATAAACCTAATGCTAATCGTAGAACTGGAAAAATATTCTTATTTAAATTGCAATCTAAGTCTGGTCCAGTAATTCTAAGTAATAATGTAGGAACCATTGACTATCAGAAGGGTGAAATTATGTTAGATGCTATTAATGTTACAGGAACATCCAAAAAAGTACAAGATGTGCCAATAATTGAAGTTTCTGCTTGTCCTGAGTCAAATGATGTGATTGGATTACAGGATCTTTATTTGCAACTAGATAGTAGTAACAGTACTGTAGATATGGTGTCAGATGTTATTTCATCTGGGGCAAATACAGCAGGAAATCTTTATACAGCAACTTCAAGCTATATTAGTGGTGATATAGCAAGATTAACTGAAACTGAATCTTTAAATACTAATTTGACTCAATCTGATACCTACATTTTAGGAACTACTACTAATCCTTCTTCAAGCACATATTAAAAAATAATGCCAAAAAATACAAAAGTAAAAATTAGTTCAGTTGTTAAAAATCAACTGCCAGATTTTATAAGAGCAGATTTCCCTCTTGCTGGTGAATTTTTAACACAATATTATACTGCTTTAGAAGGTCAAGGATCAACATTAGATGTTTTACAAAATATTGACAAATATATTAAAGTTGATGAATTAACAGATCTTATAGAATCTACAAATCTTTCAACTAATGTAGGAATCGCTGATAATACTATATCTGTAAAATCTACTACAGGATTTCCAGAATCATATGGATTACTTGAGATAGATTCTGAAATTATTACATATACTGGAATAACTACTAATTCTTTTACTGGATGTTCACGTGGATTTAGTGGAATCACATCATATAGAAGTCCAACTAAAACAGATGAGCTAGTTTTTAGTAATTCTGGTATTTCTACGCATTCTTCAGGTACAGTAGTTAATAATTTAAGTATTCGCTTTTTGCAGGAATTTTATAAGAAAGTAAAAAAACAAATTACTCCTGGATTTGAAGAAAGATCATTATCCGATGATATTGATAAAAGATTATTCCTTAAACAGTCAAAAGACTTTTATTCATCTAAAGGAACAGATAAATCATTTGAAATTTTGTTTAGAGCATTATATGGAGAAGATGTAAATGTTTTAAAACCAAGGGATTTTCTTTTTATTCCTTCAGAAAGTAATTATAAAATTTCTGAACAAATTGTAGTAGAACCTATTGAGGGAGATCCTGAGGATCTTGTTAATAGAAATTTATTTCAAGATTCTGATGGGATTTTTCCTAAAGCCACTGGAGCTATTAATGATGTAGAAAAAATTGTTAGAGATGGAAAGGAATATTTTAGAATGAGTTTAGATTATTCTCCATCTTCATTTAGAGTAACTGGTGCTTTTTCTATTCATCCAAATACCAAATTAGTAGATTCTATTTCTATTGGATCTACAGTTATGAGTGTGGACTCTACTGTTGGTTTTGGAACTACTGGTACTTTACTCGCTAATTTTATTGACGGAACTTCTTCTACTATAAATTACACTTCAAAGTCCTTAAATCAATTTTATGGATGTTCTGGAGTTGATAGAACTATTGAACCTACTCAAGATCTTTTATCTAGTTCATATGCTTATGGATATTCTGGTATTGGAACTGCAAATGTAGTTAAAGTTAGAGTAACAGGTGTTCTTTCAAAATTAGATTATAATTTTCAAGGGAATTATAATAGTGAAATAGGAGATCTTATTAAACCTAAAGGTCTTGGATCTAATGTTACTAATATAGTTAATAAGAGTTTATTTAATAATATTTCTATAACTTATGATGTTCAATCTATAGAACTTATTGATAAATCAAACTTTACTTATAAACTTACTCTTTTTGATAATCATATTTTTGTTATTGGTGATAATGCCTTAATTAATGATGTATCATGTTCTATTATCTCTCTTATTAGTTCTAAAGAAGTTTTAATTAAAGGTGCTGGAGAATTATCCTCTAATGTTACTTATAAAATTAAAAGATTATTATCAAAGGCTAATTTAAGTAATTATCCTAGTGCTAATAATTTTACTACTAATATTCAAAACTCTTACACAGATCGTGTAAAAAATACTTATATAGCTTCTCCTTCTATTCCAAATTACTTTAATGATTCTTTAGATATTCGTGAAACCAATATTAATTTTTCTGGTAGTTTTACTAATAGTACTGAAATAACTATTCCTGAACATGGATTAATTACAGGAGAAAAAGTAACTTATGTGGGAGGTGAAGGTGATAATAAATTAGATATCACTCAAGATGAATATTTTGTTAAAAAGATTGATATTAATACTATAAAGCTTAGTAAAAGTAGTGCAAATATAGACAATGATATATTTGTATCTTTTAGTGGAACTGTAACTAACAATATATTTGAAATATCCAAGTTTTATCAAAAAAGCATAAAATCTCAAAAATTATTAAGAAAAATTCATTCTCCAATACCATCTAAATTTTCTCATTCAACAAGGACTGGAAAAACTGGTATATTAGTAAATGGGGTAGAAATTGTTAATTATAAATCTGATGATGTAGTCAATTATGGTCCAATAGAAGAAATTTCAGTAGTTGGTGAAGGTAAATTTTATGATATAGTAAATCCACCAATAGTTTCCATTACTGATGAAGTTGGAACTGGATGTTCTGCTTTTTGTGAAGTTAAGGGTTCTATAGCAAGTATAGATGTTGAAGATGGTGGTTTTGATTATCTTACAGTCCCAACCATAAAGATAAGTGGAGGAAATGGAAAGGGATGTATAGCTACTCCAAATTTAGTCGCTAAAGATCATAATATAGAGTTTAATTCTATAGAAACTGCTGGATTAGTTAATCTTACAACTAATACTATAGGATTTTCAACTTTTCATAAGTTTAGAGATGGTGAGTTAGTTTCTTATAATACAGAGGGTCAAACAGCTATAGCTGGTTTAACCACCAATGCTTCATATTATTGTTGTGTTAAAAATGCTACTACAGTATCATTACATAAAAATTATAAGGATGCTATAGCAGGAGTCTCTACTATAAGTCTTACTGCATATGGAGTAGGTATTCAAGAGTTAAAATGCCAATCCAAAAAGAGAATAATAAGTTCAGTTAGTGTTGGAAACTTTGGTTTTGGATATACTAATAGATTAACTTCTATCAATTCTTCTGGAATTAATACTGCAACAAATAAAATTTCTATCAAAAATCATGGATACTCTGATGGAGAAATTATTAGATATGACACTAAAGGAACTGTTATTTCTGGATTAGCAACTCTAACAGATTATTATGTATCAAAAGTAGATGGCGATTCATTTAGATTATCTGCTGTGGGTGTTGGATCTACACCTGCTAATTTTTATTTAAGAAATAAAAAATATGTTAATTTAACAGATGGTGGTTCAGGATTTCATGAGTTTAACTATCCTCCCATCAAAGTAACAGTTGATGGTTCTATTGGAGTTTCAACTTTTTCTGGTCAAGATTTTAAAGCTAAATTAAGACCTGTAGGAAAAGGATCTATAAAATCAGTATATATTGTAGATGGTGGATCAGGATATGGATCAGAAGATATTATCAATTATAATAGACAACCTACTTTTGAATTAAAATCTGGTAAGGATGCTCAATTGCTTCCAATAGTATCTGTGGAAGGAAAAATAACTGAAGTTATTGTTCTTAACTCTGGTACTGAATATAATTCAGCTCCTATATTATCTGCTTTTGGTGAAGGAAATGGATGTGTTCTTAATCCTATTTTAAAGTCAGGTTCTATAGATTCTGTTAAAGTTGTACATAGTGGTATTGGATATACTTCATCAAATACCAGTGTTTTTGTAACACCAAATGGAAGGGAATGTGATTTATACTCTCAACCAAAAACATGGGTAATTAATAGCTTTGAAAGATTATTGCAAAATAATCAAATTACTTCAGATGATGGAATAGTAACTAATGGTTTAAATTCTGATTATCAATTACAATATTCTCATTTATATTCACCTAGAAAGTTAAGACAATCTACTTATTCTAAAAAAACTGTAGGAGATAAAGAAGTTTTTGTTCCTGATTTATTATTAGAAAATGATATAGAACAAACTTCAGGAAATCATTCTCCTATTATTGGATGGGCTTATGATGGTTCTCCAATTTATGGACCTTATGGATATTCAACTAATTCTGGTGGTTCTATTAAAGTTGTAGAATCTGGATACTCAGTTTCTATCTCCTCTTATAGACCAAATCCATTAACTTCGGATGGCGAAAAGATATATCCTGATGGATTTTTTGTTGAAGATTATGTTCATTTTACAGATAAAGATTTGGATGAACATAATGGTAGATTCTGTAAGACTCCAGAATATCCAAATGGTGTATACGCTTATTTCTCTACAATTAATCCAACTGTTAGGGATTCTGAAGGATCATTTAAAAATTATAGAAGACCTCAATTTCCATATTTTATAGGTAATTCTTATAAGTATGAACCTATTGGATATAATTTTGAAGGATTGTCAAATCAAGATCATGTAGATCTTAATAATACAAATTTGGTTAGAAATACTGATTCTTATAATTTTCTTTTCAATAAAACAGAATATGATTTCTTAATAGATCCTAGTAATATTAATGAACAAAAAACTTTTGTTACTGATATTTCTTCTGGATCTATATCAAATATAGGAGTTTCTACTGGAGGATATGATTATAGAATTGGGGATTATGTAGTATTTGATAATGAAGGATCTAGTGGATATGGAGCACATGCTACTGTAGGATCTATTCAAGGAAAAACTATCAACCAAATTAATGTCGCTAATACATTATTTGAAAATGTTGAATTTATTCCAGATCAAAATACTTCTAGGTTTGTAGGTTATACTACTTCTCCTCACAATTTATATCAAAATGAATATCTAGTAATTAGTGGTTTAAATACCAATGGATTGAATAATAATTATATTCAACCAGTTGGAATAAAAACTGAACAATTTAAATTACTTGGAGAAGTAGCAGGAGTATCTACTACAGGTATAGTAACGTTCTTTAATATAATGGGTAATTTAGACCCAAGTTTTATTAAAGAAAATGATATACTTGGTATAGGAACTGAAAAGATAAAGGTATTAAATGTAGATGAAGATAGTTCTAGAATTAGAGTTATTAGAGGATATGATTCTACAGTAGGATCTTCTCATACATTATATTCTTTTCTTAGTCAAGAACCAAGAAGATTGTATTTTTCTCCTCCAAATCCAAAAGATAAATCTGATTATGTACTTAATAGAGAATTATATTTTAATCCTAAGGAATCTGTATCTTTAGGAAATATTTCTGGAGTTGGAATAGGATCTACTGTATTTTTCTCCAATCCAGGAGCAGGTATTAGTGAAATCTTTATTCCTACTAAATCAATTTATTATAAAAATCATGGATTAAAGTCTGGAGATACATTAACCTATAGAACTAATGAAGGGACTGCTCTAGGGGTTTCTACTGATGGTACAATGGAGTTTACTCTGTCTAATGAACAGACACTATATGCAGCTCCTTTATCAAAAGATTTAATTGGTATCGCTACTGCTAGAGTAGGAGTTGGTTCTACTGGATCTTTTGTTGGTATTAATAGCACAACAAACATTAGTACTTTATTCTTCACTGGTATTGGAACTGGATTATATCATAGTTTCAAAACTAATTATTCTAATGTTTTAACTGGACAACTTAAAAGATCTTTAGTAACAGTATCTACATCTTCTACTCATGGTCTTAAAGCAGTTGATAGAATATCATTAGCAGTAAATCCAGGCATAACAACTACTATAAAGGTCGCTTATAATGATTATAATAGGAGACTAGTTATTAATCCTAGAAGTTACTCAGAATCTGATATTGACACTTCTAATAATACTATTACAATCTCTAAACATGGTTATGTAAATGGTCAAAAAATTGTATCTACTGCAACTACTTCTCCTGGAGGATTGACTGATAATGGAATATATTATGTTTATGTTGTAGATGAAGATAAAATTAAATTATGTAATGAATTTTATGAGGCTATAAATCTTACTCCACATGTTATAGACATTACTAGCTCTTATGCTGGTGTGCTTTCACCTATTAATCCTAGAATTCCTTTAGAAAGAGATCAGCAAGTAGATTTTGATCTTTCAGATTCTTCATTATCATTTGTCAATAATGAAGTTTCTTATAGTGCATTTGATTTTAATTTATATTCTGATATAGATCTTAATAATTTATTCTTTACTTCAGGAACAACTGACGATTTTAATATTAGTAAAACAGGTAGAATTGGAATAGATGCTAATGCAGTTTTAACTATTAAAAATATTAAGCAAATTGCAAAAGGTTTGTATTATAATTTATCGCCAATAAATGATGATTTGAATACTGATGTAAAAAAAGAAATTATTAGAGATACTAATAATATTTTAAATTCTAATAGTTTAGTTTTTACTACTAATCCTTTAACTGGGTCTCATCAAATAGTTGGTGTTGGTAGCACTACATTTTTATTCTCAGCTCCAAAATCTCCAAATAAATTAGATTATTCTTCATCTGATGGAAATTTTGTTTATTCTTCAAGTTCAACAAAAGCTAAAGGACCTATATCTTCTCTTATTTTAAGATCTAAGGGAAAACATTATAAAACTATTCCAGGTATTAGTACTGTTAGATCTTTTGAAGGAAGAGATGCTATTTTAAAACCACAAAGTAGTACTATAGGAAGAATATCTAATGTAGATATTCAAAATATAGGTTTTGATTATTCTGCAGATAATACTTTAAGACCTAAAGCTCAAATACCACATTTAATGAAAATAGATGCTCTTGCATCTATTAAAAGTATTGGTATTTCTTCTGTAGGAACAAACTATTTGAATTCTCCAGGATTGGTTGTTTTAGATGGATTAACTAATAAAGAAGTTTCTGAAATTGATTTAGATTATGAACTTGGTGATACCAATGTCACTATTCTAAAAAATAGTAAGTTTTTAAATGATATTACTCCAAAAATTATTCCAATTAGCAACTCTAATGGAATTAGTATTAATAATATTGATTATAATAGTGGAACTGGCGATGTAACAGTAACTATTGGAGCTAGTTTTAGTGATGCTGCTGATTATCCATTTGAGGTCGGTAAGAAGGTAATGATTGAAGGAGTAAGTGTTGGATTAGGAAGCACTGGTAAGGGTTATAATAGTGCAAATTATAATTATAAGTTATTTGAAATTCTAGCTACAGATCCTAATATTGGAGGAACACTTGGAACTGTAAGATATAGTTTATCAGACTCTCTTACTGTAAATGAAGTTCCTGGTGAATTTAAATCTGCTTCTTCATTTGGTAAGATTGTTCCTGAAGAATATTTTCCTATATTTGATGTTAAAATAGAACAAAATAAATTTGAGGTTGGAGAAACTCTAGTTTCAGGTAATAAAACAGCAGTTTTACAATCTTGGAATAAATTAAATGATTATATTAAAGTTTCATCTTCTTTTGATTTTGAAGTAGGAGAAACTCTTTTTGGAGAGTCATCAAAGACTAAAGCTATTATTAGTGATTATACATCATATAATACTTTATATGATATAGGTTCTTCTTCAATTGTTAAGGAAGGTTGGAAAACAAATTCTGGATTTTTGAATAATAATCAACAAAGAATATTTGATAGCAATTATTATCAATATTTTTCATACTCTCTTCAATCTGAAGTTCAATATTCTAAATGGGATGAACCAGTATCAACTTTAAATCATACAGCTGGATTTAAAAAATTTAGCGATTTAATAGTTAGAAGTGAAACTGATGTTGGAGTATCTACTATTCAAGATGAAACTTCTTTTGATGTAATTACAGATTTAATTGCTATAATGGATTTGAATACTGTATTTGATTTTGATCTTGTTACTGAAAAAACATTAGAAATAGATTCATCTGTTATTTCTGATGAAATAGTTTTTGATAGTAGAATTTTGCAAGATTATACTGAGTCTATAGGTAATAGAGTATTGACTGTAGATGATATTAGTGGAGATTTTAATAATAATGCTAGAACAGATGCATTTATGTCTGTTGATAGTTTTACATTAGCAAGTGTAAGGTATAGAAAGTATATTACCTTTATTAGAGATAAGAGATATACTAAAGAAAGACAAATACTCTTAGTATCTGCTCTTCATGATGATACTGGTAATATTTTCTTAAACCAGTATGGTAGAGTTGAAACCAACACTGACCTTGGTGAATTTGGTGGGGATTTAGGTTCCTATGATATGGATATTGCTGGTGATGATGGAAGATTGTTATTCTATCCTAAGAAGTTTAAATTCAATAATTATGATGTTTCAAATGTAGCATTTAATATTTCTGATAGTGTTGCTGGTGTGGGTTCTACTGGATTGGGTGGTATTGTTAATATTACAAGTAGTACTACAACTATACCTTTAGGAATTACTACACAACATAGTATTGTTTCATTTGCTACCACATATAGAGGATCTAAAGTATTAGTATCCTATGCTGCTAGCGATGCATCATATTGGGAACATGATGAGATAACATTAGTTCATGATGGAACTAATGTAGATATGATTGAGTATGGACAGTTATCTACAGGTAATGTTGGTAGTGCTTCTGGAGAACCTGGTCTTGGAACTTATAGTGCTTATATTGCTGGATCTAGAGTTCATCTAGATCTTCATCCTACTGTTAGTACCGCAAGTACATATGTTGCTAATACTGTGCATGTTGACTTTGGAAATGCCTCATCTGCTGGAGTTGGCACTACATCATTAAACACTGCTAATTTAGATTCTAGATATACTGCTATATCTGCTAGTGGTTCTCCATCTGCTACTACAGTAGCACAGTATGAAACTGAGACATTTAATGGTGCTTATTATGTTGTATGTGTAGAAGATACCACTAATAGTCATTATCAGATATCAGAAGTCATAGTAATAGATGATGGTACTATTTCTTATATAACAGAATATGCTATCAACCAAACTGTAACTAACCTTGGTGATTTTGGTGCTGCTATTTCTGGGGATTATACTACATTAACATTTACTCCTATAGCAAGTGCAAATGTTCAGGTTAGGGTATTCCAAGCTGCTTTAAGACTAGTTGATGAGGCAAATGAAAATAATGAAATAGATTTGACTAATGCTACTATTGATACTGGTTTTGGTGCTTATACTGCTACTGAGACTGACGTTAAGAGAGCATTTGAACTTAAGCACAGACAACTTCCAATCTTTAAGAGAGACTTTGTTGGAAGTGCTACAACTACAGTTAATTTATCAGAAGACACTATTACTTTACCAGACCATTACTTTGTTACTGGTGAAGAATTATCTTACAGATATACTGGAGCTGGTACTACTTCTGCAATTGAAATTGAGTCACAAGCTATAACTGGATATGGTACTACAGATAAAATGCCTTCTACAGTATATGCTGTTAAGGTTGATGACTCTAATATTAGACTTGCAACTTCAGCAGAGAATGCATTAAAAACTACACCCACCTATTTGGATATCACTGCTGTTGGTGTTGGAACTTCTCATTCCTTTACTTCTAAGAAGCAAAACTCAAGATGTATATTGAGTATTGATAATGTAGTTCAATCTCCAATTGTTGATACTGCTGTAACTACTACTATTACTGCTGATGTATCTGCTACTACAGATAAAATTAAAATATCAGGAATAACTTCTATTACTGGTGGTGATATGCTGAAGATTGGTGATGAGATTATGAAGGTAGATTCTGTTGGGTTGGGTGCTACTAACGTTCTACTTGTTACTAGACCTTGGATGGGAACACAATCAGGTGTTCATACTAATGGAACTACAATCACTAAGGTAGAAGGATCATATAACATTGTAGATAGCACTGTTAACTTCTACACTGCTCCTGCTGGTTTAACTCCATTATCAACTACATCAAATGAACCAGATGAAAGAGATTGGGTTGGTATTGCAACTCATTCATCATTTAATGGTAGATCCTTTATGAGATCTGGTATTACTGATAGTGCTGGTGAACCTTATGCTGGTAACTATATCTTTGATGATATTTCTTCTAATTTCACTGGATTGACAACTGAGTTTACTCTTAAGTCTGGTGGTAGTAATGTAGCAGGATTCTCAACTAATAATGCTCTTATATTAGTTAATCAAGTTCCTCAAGGTCCTCAAAGATATACTGGTAGTGTCGCTGTTCCTGGTGACTATACTCTTATTGAAGATGGTGATCCAGGAATTACTAGTGTACAATTCACTGGATCTATATCATCAGTATCATATGATCCTAATAGTTCTAATGTACCTCTTGGTGGTGTTATTGTTTCTGTTGGATCTACAGAAGGTTTGGGTTATCAACCATTAGTTGCTGCAGGTGGTACTGCTGTTGTATCTGGATTAGGTACTATTAGTTCTGTAAGCATAGGAAATAGTGGTTCTGGATATAGAACTGGTATTCAGACAATTGTTAATGTAGGGGTTCAAACATTAAGCACAGGAGCACCTAATATTGAGTTTATTGGTACTGCTGCAATAAGTGGTGGTAATATTGTAAGTATTGCTATTACCAATCCTGGTACTGGTTATACATCAACTAATCCTCCAACAGTTGTTATTGATGAACCATTATCTTATGATAATATGCCTCTATTCTATTCTTCAAATCAATCTGGAGTAGGATCAGAAGCAAGAGCAAATATAGTAGTTGGTTTAGGTGGTAGTGTTATTGATTTTGAAATCACTAATCAAGGATATGGTTATGGTGAAACTCAAAAGTTAACCATAGGTGTTGGCGGTACTGTTGGTATTCCAACTGCTGGTGCTGACGAATTTAGAGAATTCCAATTAACAGTCAATGAAACTGTAAGTGATAGTTTTGCTGGATGGACAGTTGGAGATTTCCAAGTTTTAGATCCTTTGGATTCATTGTTTGATGGAAAGACAATTTCCTTTGCATTAAATCTAAATGGAGTTCAGCAATCTATTCAATCAAAACCAGGATCAAATATAGATGTTGAAGTTGCTATTTTAGTATTCATTAATGATATACTTCAAGTTCCTGGAGTAGGATATGAGTTTAAAGGTGGTAGTTATATCACATTTAAAGAAGCTCCAAAAGTAGGAGATACTTCTAAGATTCTTTTCTATAGAGGAACTGGATCTGTAGATGTTAGTAATGTTGATATTTTAGAAACAATTAAGAAAGGTGATATGGTTAAATTATATGATAAAGATATAAATTTAGAAGAAAATGAAAGGATAGTAACTAATATTAATTCAGCAGACAGTGTTAATACTAATCTTTACACTGGTCCTGGTATTACTACTAATGAGAGTTTCAGAAGAGCTGTTACATGGTCTAAACAAACTGAAGATAAATTTATTGATGGTGAAGTGGTTTCTAAAGATAGACCACATTATGAACCATTAATATACCCCAATACTAATATTATTCAATCTGTTGGTGTTGGATCTACTGTTATTTTTGTTTCTAATATAAGAACTTTCTTTGATAGTACAAAGGAAAATTATAGTGGACAAAATAATATTAGAATTATTTCGCAAGACAATATAGTTGGAGCATCTGCTACTGCCTTTGTTTCTGCTGCTGGAACTGTAACTTCATTTGATATTACCAATCCTGGTTTTGGATATACAATAGCACCTTCTGTATCTATTACTACACCTGTAGGATATACTACAACACAGGGTGCTAGAGCAACTGCTACTATAAGTGGGGTTGGAACTGTAAATGCTATTACAGTTTCTTATGGAGGAACTACTACTGGATTTGCATATACTAATACTGCTGCTCCTTCAGTTCTTATAGGAGAACCTAAGTTAGCAACTTCAACTGAGACTATTGAAAATGTATCTTACTCTGGTGATTTTGGAATCATATCTGGTATTTCTACAACATCTGTTGGTGTAGCATCAACTGGTATTGTATTTGATCTACTACTTCCAAAAGATTCATTATTCAGAGATGCTTCTATTGTTGGAAGTGCATTAACTGTAAGTGGAATTGCAACTGGATATTATTTCACAGTCTCTAATTCTAATGTAGGTGCTTCAGTGACTTCTTTATATCAAGATGGAACTGTGGTCGGTATAGGAACTTCCTTCTTAGATAATGTTTATGAGGTTGCTAATGTTTCTATCGCTCAAACTATGGGTATAGGAATTGGATTAACTTATGTTGCACAAATAACAGTTAGTGTTCAGGATTATAATGGATTAACTGGACTTGGATATAGTGAGTTCTTTGGTGAATATAGTTGGGGAAGAATTGCTACTCAACCAAGAGGAAATGCAAGAGTATTTACATCTTATGCTGGTAATTCTACTGGATTAAGTGGTATATCTAGTTCTCCAATAGTTGAAAGAGTTAATCCTTTAAGATACGTAAATTATAACACATAAATAACTAAAAAAATAGTAAAAATGTCAGCCATTATAACTGATCAACTTAGAATATTGAATGCTAAGAATTTTGTCTCAGCAGCAACTTCTACTGCCAATTCATATTATTCTTTTGTTGGTTTACCTAATGCTACCAATTACTCTTCTACTTGGGATGCTAATCCACCTTCTCCTAAGGATAGTTTTGATCAAGAAGATGATTATTGGGATACTATGATTGCATTAAAGAAGATTACATCTTCTGATGTGCGTACTATGGTTAGTAAGAATACATGGACATCGGGTATAACTTATGATATGTATCGTGGAGATATAAGTAGAACAAATACAGCAAAACCATCTGGAGCAACTAATTTATATTCTTCAAAATATTACGTAGTAAATGAAGATTTTAAAGTTTATATTTGTTTACAGAATGGAACAGATCCAGAAAACGTATCAGGAAGACCTTCATTAGACCAACCTACTTTTACAGACCTTGAGCCAAAGACTGCAGGTAATAGTGGTGATGGGTATATTTGGAAATATCTTTATACAATTAAACCAAGTGATATTACTAAATTTGATTCTACTAATTTCATACCTGTTCCTAATGATTGGGAAACAAGTACAGATAATGCTGCTGTAAGAGATAATGCTTCTACTAGTGGACAATTAAAAATTATTACTATTACTAATAGAGGAGCAGGTATAGGAACTGCTAATAGAACTTATACAGGAGTTCCTGTAAACGGAGATGGTTCTGGTGCTGAAGCTACTATAGTTATTAACAATGATGCTAAAGTTGAATCTGTTAATGTATCAAAAGGTGGATCTGGATATACTTATGGTACTCTAGATTTAGAGTCTGGAGGAGTTCCAACTGGAACTACAATTCCTGTTTTTAATATCATCATTCCACCTCAAGGTGGACATGGAGCAGATATTAATAGGGAGTTGGGAGCTAGTAATGTTTTGATTTATTCTAAAATTGAGAATGATTCTTCCAATCCTGATTTTATTACTGGAAACCAAATATCTAGAATAGGTATTGTAGAAAATCCACAAGCTTATAATTCTACTTCTAATTTAGAATTATCTAAAGCGAGTTCAGTTTATGCATTAAAACTTATTGGTGCAGGATACACTACAGCTACTTTTAATTTAGATGGACAAGTAACTCAAACAGTAGGTCTTGGATCAACTGCTGTTGGTAGAGTTATTTCTTATGATCAAACAACAGGAGTTTTGAAATATTGGCAAGATAAAAGTTTAGTGGGATTTAATAGTGATGGATCTCTCAAAACAGATCCTACATATGGTTATTCATTACATAGATTTACAGCAAATCCAGCAAGTGGTGGAAATGTAAATATCGCTAGTAATGAAAGTACTTTGGGTATAGACACTAGCTTTGGAACCTCAGGTAGTCCTGGTATAAGTACTGTAATAAATAATAGAACATATTACCTTGGACAGAGTTTTAATCAAGGAGTTTCTAATCCTGAAGTTAAAAAATATTCTGGAAACATCATTTATGTTGATAACAGACCTTCTATTACTAGGTCTGCCAACCAAAGAGAAGATATCAAAGTCATTTTGCAATTCTAAAGAATCATGCCACAGGAAACAAATTTAAACGTCGCTCCTTATTTTGATGATTATAAAAAGGATGGCAATTATTATAAGATTTTATTTAAACCTGGATATCCTGTACAAGCACGGGAATTAACACAAACTCAGTCAATACTTCAAAATCAAATTGAAAGGATGGGCAACCATACTTTTACAGAAGGAAGTTCTGTAACTGGTGGTGGAATTAAATTTACTAATTCTTATACTTCTATTAAAATACAAACTTCCAACCAAGGATTTAATGTAAAAAAATATTTAGTAAATCTTAGGGGTAAAACTGTAGTAGGTAGTCAATCTGGACTAAAATTAGAAATTAAAGGATATATGGCTGAGAGATATCCTGATAATTCTTATGTTGTATTTGTAAATTATTTAAATAGTGGATCTGATAATAATCCTAGAGTTATATCTGGTGAAAGTTTATTGTTAGAAGGAGATCCTTTTACTACTCGTGAAGGTATAACTTTTCAACCAGGAGAACCTGTCGCTCAATTAGTTTCTGGAGTATGTACCTTTGTTGGAGCAGCTGCAGTATTATCTAAAGGTGTTTATTTTGCTAGGGGTTATTTTATTGATGTTGAAGAGCAAACAATTATTTTAAGTCCATTTATTAATTCTGTAAGCACTAAAATTGGTATTGAAGTTAATGAAGATATTGTCAATTCTGATCTAGATCCTTCTTTAGCAGATAATGCAGCTGGTTATAGTAACTATACTGCACCAGGTGCTGATAGATTACTTATAGAATTAAAATTAAAGGCATTCCCTTTAAGTCAATCAAAAATTCCAAACTTCATAGAGTTAATGAAAGTTAGGAATGGAGTTGTTGTATCTAGTGTTAATAAAACAGAATATTCTCAAATTGGTAAGGAGTTTGCAAGAAGAACTTTTGATGAATCTGGTAATTATTATGTTAAACCATTTTCAGTTACTGCAAGAAATACATTAAATGATTTTGAAGGAAATAATGGAGTTTTTACAGAATTACAATCGACTTATAATAACAATCAACCAAAAGAAAGTGTGGGGACATATAAAATATCTCCAGGAAAAGCTTATATTGAAGGATATGAAGTAGAAACTATAGCTCCTACTTTTTTGGATTTTGGTAAAACAAGAAAAACAAAACTTTTAGAAGATCAGAGTATTAATTATTTTACTGGTCCAACTTTTACTTTAAATAATGTTTTAGGATCACCTCAAATAGGAGTTGGAACTGATTATACTGTTAGTTTAAGAGATGCTCGTGTTGGAGTTGCATCAACTAATCCAGCAGGAAATGAAATAGGATTAGCTAGAGTTTATGATTTTGCATTAGAATCTGGTTCTTATGATTCTTCAAATCCAAAATCTAATGAATGGGATATTGCTTTATATGATATTCAAACTTATACAAATATAACTTTAAATACACCTACTACTTTATCTACTCCTACCCATATCAAAGGTAAATCTAGTGGAGCTACTGGATATTTAAGATTTGGTGTAAGTGCTGGTACTGCTGTAACTGCATATAATACAAAAGGCAAATTTATTACTGGTGAACAGTTTATATTTAATGGAGTAGAAAGTGGAAATATAGCAGCATCTACTATTGAGTATGGTACAAGTGACATTAAATCTATTCGTGGTACTGTAAGTACAGCTAGCACCTTTAATGCTGATGTAAAACAGAGTCCTTTATTCTCTATAGGTGAAGTTAATATTACAGAACCTCCAACATCAGGAGCATCAGCAGGAATTTCAACTGTCACTAATACTGATCCAAATAAATTCTTTACTGGTATAGCAACAGTTGGAAATATTGTTCAGTATACTGATCCAACATCATCTACTTCTATTCCTTCTTTCGCTAGAGTTGAAAGTGTTTCTCAAAGTTCTTTAACTATTTCTGGAGTAACCACTGTTAGTGGTATTTGTTATGGTGGATTGCCATCTAAAGTGGGAGGAATTACTCCATCTAATTTTAAAGTACTTACTTCTCAATTCCAATCATCTACTGATAATAATCTATATACAAAACTACCTAAAACAAATATATCTGATGTAGATTTAACAAATTCTAATATTATTATTAGAAAACAATTTGATGTTACCATTACAGATGGTTCAACAGGTGCTGTTAGTAGTGGAAGCGCAGATGAAACTTTCTTACCTTTTGATGAAGAAAGATATCTTTTAATTAGAACAGAAAATGGTCTTACTGAGTCATTATCTGCAGATAAAATTAATTTTAATACTGGTTCTACTCAAATAACAATTAATGGATTGGGTAGTAATAGTGCAGCAAAGTTAATAGCAACTTTAAGAAAAATAAATGTAAAAGAAAAAATTAAAGAAAGGAAAAAGATTAATACTGTTACAATTATAAATTCAAAATATTCTCAATCTGGAATTGGTACAACCACATTAAATGATGGTCTTACATATTCTACAGTATATGGTACTAGAGTTCAGGATGATGAAATTTCTTTAGGAGTTCCTGATGCTACTTTAATATATGCTATTTTAGAATCTAAGAATAGTAGTAATCCAATCTATCCTAAGTTGTCTATGATTTCAATTGATAGTGCGACTGGAAAAACTGATGATTTATTAATTGGTGAAAAATTTATAGGAAAGGATAGTAATTGTAAAGGAATTTATGTAAGTAAATTTGATGATTCTAGTATAAATTATATCGCTTTAAATGATTACACTCTTCAAAAAAATGAAGAAGTTACATTTAAAGAATCAGGTATAAAAGCTACTGTTTCTTCTACTACCTTAGGATCAGCTGATATAACTGAAGAATTTGAATATGATGATGGTCAAAGAAGTACAATTTACGATTTTGCTAGAATTACAAGAAAATCAGGATATAAAGAACCTGGCAAAAAAATAACAATTGTATTTGAATCCGCATTCTATTCTGCTTCAGATACTGGAGATATTACCACTGTTAGTTCATATGATGGTTTTAATTATAAAAATTTACCATCTATTAATAATAGTAGAGTAAGTGATATTATTGATATTAGACCAAGAGTATCTGATTTCTCTGGAACATCATATTCTCCTTTTGAATTTTTAGGTAGAACTTTTACTGGAGATGGAAACTCTGCTAAAAATATTTTAGCATCAGATGAGTCTATATTATTAGATTATTCTTTCTATCTTCCTAGATTAGATAAAATATTTTTAAGTAAAACTGGCACTTTCCAAATGATAAAAGGAGTTCCAGCAGAGACTCCTGAATGGCCTAATTCTGTAGATGGAGCATTAGAAGTAGCTTCTATTAAATTACCACCTTATATTTACAATATAGAGGATGTAGAAATAAGTTTAGCAAGGTATAAAAGATATCAAATGAGTGATATCAATAGATTGGAGAAAAGAATTGAAAGTTTAGAATTCTATACTTCTCTTTCATTATTAGAAAGAGATACATTGAATATGCAGATAACTGATAGTGATGGTTTAAATAGATTTAAATCTGGATTTTTTGTTGATGATTTCTCTACTACAGATAATCAACTTAAAAAAACTATTGTAAAAAATGCTATTGATTATACAAATGGGGAATTAAGACCTTCTCCATATACTACTGAGTTGGATCTTAAATTAGATATTAATAGTGCTAATGGAATTAGACAAACAGGTAGAGTATTATCTCTAGATTATGATCATGTAGTTTATACAAAACAACCTTTTGCAACTAGAACTGAAAGTGTTACTCCTTTCTTAATTAATTACTATGGAGGAACTATTGTTTTAACTCCATCATCTGATATATGGATGGATCAAGTAGTTCTAGAAGCTAAAACTCAAGATCTCACTACCTATACAGAAACTAGCGAACAGGTAGCTGCTGGTAGTTTTGATAATAATACTGGATATAGTCCTGTAATATGGGATGGATGGACTACTACATGGACTGGTGGAGGTAGTGGAGAGAGATTAATTGATGAAACAAGTTATGATCATTATGGTAATTGGGTAGAGGGTCAAGGACAGAGAACTAGAGATAAGTATAGGACTATTACTAAAACATTCCAAAGAGGTACTAATGCTAGTAGCACTCAACAAAGAACTGGTAGGAGATCTATACAAAGAGAAACCTTTACCACTCAGAATGAAGGAGAAAAAGTAATTAATAATGATTTAGTTCCTTATATGAGATCAAGAAATCTTGATTTCTCTGCTAAAGGACTAAAACCAACTACTAGTGTTTTTGCATTTTTTGATAGTGAGAATGTTAATAAGTTTATAATTCCAAAACTTCTTGAGATTAGTATGGTAACAGGAACTTTCCAAGTTGGAGAAACTGTTATTGGAACTACTTCTGATGGTAAAGAGTTGATTAGGTTTAGAGTCGCTGTAGCTAATCATAAATTAGGTCCATATGATAATCCAGGTGCTGTATATAATAGCAATCCTTATTATCAATTTACTCCAATTTATAGAAAAGGAGTTTTGATTGATAATATATTACCAGAAAATACAACAGGTTCTAATGATGATAATTCAGTTTCATCTGAAGTTGTTGATATTCCAGCTGAATATTCATCAACTTCTAATATTTTGAATATTGATACATTAAGTTTAGCAGATAAATCAGAAAACATTTATCATGGATATGTTGAAAAGGGTCTTAAATTAGTAGGACAATCATCTAGTGCTCAAGCAACAGTTGGAGATCTTCATTTAAAATCTGATAATTTAGGAAGTGTAAGAGGATCTTTCTTTATTCCTAGTCCTAATGATATAACAACTCCAAAATTTGAAGCTGGCAAAAAAGTCTTTAGACTTTCTAGCAGTCCAAGTAATAGTCAAAAAGCGACAAATGTTGGTACAGATGCTTCTGAGACCTTTGAATCAACTGGTAGAATTGAAACTCTTCAATCAACCATTATTAGTGTTAGAAATATTTTAACTCATACTCAGATACAAACTGAGACTAGAACCACTGGAGGAGGTGGAGGAGGTAGTTATAGTACTACTCAAACTATTACAATAGGTAGTGATAATGTTAATATATCAATAACTGGTGGAAACAGTTGTCCTACTCCAGATATGACAATTCTTTTATCTGATGGTTCTGTAAAATCAGCAGGAGAATTGCAAGTTGGAGATGAAGTTGATACCTTACATGAAACAACTTTAGATCGTGGTAATCATAAAGTTACCTATGTAGAAATTGTACAATCTGATATATTAGAACTTGATTTCTCTGGAACTACTATTAAATGTTCTACAACACACAAATTCTATTCTAATAATGGATGGATTGAGGCACAAGATCTTGTTGTAGGTCAGAAGGTTTCTCTGCTTTCTGGTGAAGTAGAATTTACAGGTTCTACTAATCTTGGTCAAGGAGATGTTGTAAAAATTCAAATTGAGGATGCTCACACATATATTTGTGAAGGATTCTTATCTCATAATAAGACAATTGTTAGTGGTACTGGTACTGGTCAGGAAACTACAACAACAACTACTACAAAAAAACCATTCCAAGTAGGAAAAGGTGGAACTGACGATGGAACTTTGGATGATGGAACTAAAGTTGTAGATGTAATAGATGATGAGGAATGGAAAACTGCAGTAGCTCAAAAAGTTACTTATGTTGATGTTGATCAAATTACTGAGCAAGAATGGATTGATGCTGGTCGTGGTGAAGATGGAACTCCTGATGTGGGAGCGATAGTAACAGAAACTATTGTAGAAGTAGTTGATGAAGAAACTGGAACAACAACACAAGAAACAAGACTTGTTGTTGCTAATGAGTATGGCAATGAAACTGCAAATACTGAAACTCAAATTGAACAGCAAAATCTAACTGTGTTTACCAGTTATGATGATATGAATGCAGCTATAGCAGCTTCTCAAGATACTACTGTAACGTTATCTGATGGGTCAACAGTTTCTGGTACTGGTGGAGAATTAATAACAAATTTCAATGATACAACTGAAAGTGGAACTGGAAGAGTTGTTGCTTTTGTTGCTGAAGCAGATCCAGTTGATCAAGTTTATCTTGATAGATTGGGTAGAGCACCTGATGGACCAGGTAAAAATTATTGGGAAGAATCGATGAGAAATGATCCCAAGACTGCTGCTGCTATGGCGATTATAGATTCTGACGATGACGTTCATAAGGGAACTGGTACTTATGCTAGCGCTTCTGCAGTAATTCAAGAGTATCTAAATAATCACTTTGATGCTCAAGAGGAAGTTGTAGCTAAAGAAGAAACAGAAGCAGCAGGAGAAGAATGGGAAGGTGTTAATGCATTCTGGGAGGGTAAAGGTCACTCTTCCTTCGATAATCAACAAGTTTTATGTGCAAATAAAACAGACCCTCTCGCTCAATCATTCTTCTCTGCAGATAGTGTAGGTATCTTCATTTCTAGAGTAGATGTTTATATGGCCACTAAGGATGATACTCTTCCATTAATGGTTCAATTAAGAACAGTTAAAATGGGATTACCTACTGAAGAAATAATTCCTTTTGGTGAAGTAGTCATTGATCCAGAAAATGTATTGCTTTCTGATAATGCTAGTGTTGCTACTCCAGTAGTATTCCCTTCTCCAGTTTACTTACCACCAGGTGAAACTTATGCAGTTGTCCTCTTATCAGTAAGCACAAATTATAGTGCTTGGATATCTAGAGTAGGTGAAGTTGATATTGGAACTCAAAATAGACCTGAAGCTGAGCAAGTTACTGTTTCTACTCAACCAACATTAGGTTCTTTATTCAAGTCTCAAAACGGTTCAACTTGGAACCCAAGTCAGTGGGAAGATCTTAAGTTCACTCTTTATAGAGCAAACTTTAATACACCTAGAGGAAATATCAATTTTACAAATCCACATCTTTTAACTTATTCTGATGATATAAGTCCATTGGTAAAAGATTCTTTAGAAATTGATTCAAATAAAATAAGAATAGGATTCAATACTACTATATCTGATGCAGGTATAACATTAGGTAATATTGTTCAGCAACAAGGTAGTAATGCCACTGGAAGATATGTTGGTTCTGCAGGAACAGCAACTGGAAATTTAACTATAACTAATCCTGGTGTTGGATATACACCTTCTTCTGCTAGTGAAACATATAATCATGTTTCTATGGTTACACAAACTGGAAATGGAAGAAATGGAACATTAAATATGACCATAACCAATGGAGTAGCAGTTGCTGCAACTGTGGTTAATGGTGGTAGTGGTTATCAAATTGGTGATGTAGTTGGTGTTGCTACTGTAGGATTAACTTCTTTAGGAAGAAATATTCAATTCTCTATAGCATCTCTTACTGGAAATAATGAATTTGTCCTTGATAATGTTCAAGGTGAATTTGCAACTGGTGTAGGTAAAACAATTCAATATGTAACAGGAGCTGGTGTTACCATTCTTAATTATACTGCTGGTGGAAATGTTTGGTTATCAGGTGCTCCAGTTGCAGTAAATGATGGATTGCATATTAGGGTAAATCAAAAGAATCATGGTATGCATTCAAATCAAAATACAGTTACCTTAACTGATATTGAGTCTGATATTCAACCTACAGAACTAGCAGCAGATTATGATTCATCTTCTACTGGATCTATCATAGTTGATGATGGTACAGAATTTGCTTCTTTTGAAAATGTAGGTGTTGGTTCTACTAATTTGGGATATATTAAAGTAGGAAGTGAAATTCTTTCTTACAGTGGAGTAACTAATAATACTTTGACTGGTGTTACTAGAGGAGTGGATTCAACTCAAACTTTAAGTCATTCTAATGGTGATTTTGTTCATAAGTATGAATTAGATGGTGTTTCTTTAAGAAGAATTAACACTAATCATAATACAGCAGATGCTACAGTTGCAAATGCTAGTGGATTGGATCATTACACTCTTAAAGTTGACATGTCTTCTAATGGTGTGGATAGATCAGTAGGAACTAGTTTCCCCAAACTTCATTTTAATGATAGTAAATCCACTGGTGGTCTTAATATTCTTTCTAGTGAAAATATTCCATTCGAAGTTGTAAGTCCTATTATTCAAAATATAACTCCAATTAATACTAACCTTAATGCACAGATTAGAACAATCACAGGATCTAGTATAGATGGATCTGAAGTACCTTATCAAGATAAAGGATTTGAAGAAATTAGTTTAACTTCTAATAACTATATGTCTAGTCCTAGAATGATCGCTTCTAGAATTAATGAGACTACATCATTAACAACTCTTCCTGATAATAAGTCTTTCACATTAAATCTATCTTTTGAAACTAATTCTCCTCTACTATCTCCAATAGTTGATTTGGATAGAGTTGGAATGATTCTTACATCTAATAGATTGAATAATCCTATAAGTGATTATACTACAGATGAAAGAGTTAAGAGTTTGATTAATGATCCTCATGCATTTGTATATGCTTCTCAGCCAGTAACTTTAGAAAATGGAGCAACATCCATTAAAGTTCATTTAGAAGGTCATATTAATGTTACTAGTGATATTAGAGCATTCTATGCAATAGCAGAAGATGAGAATTCTGAATTTATCTATCAACCATTCCCTGGACATACTAATTTATTAGCAACAGGTCAAGTTATTGATCCAGCTAAAAACAATGGATTGCCTGATAAATTAATTCCTAAGACTGATGTTATAGCATATACATCTAAACAAGTAGTATGGAATGATTATGAATTTAGTATTGACAATCTTCCTACATTTAGATGTTTCAGCATTAAATTGGTTGGTAGTGGTACTAATCAAGCACAACCACCTAGAATGAAAAATCTAAGAGTTCTTGCTCTAGCATAATATGAAACATACAAATGTAGAAGGTCATGCTGACTTAGTTCGTGATAGCAACACAGGTGCTATTTTAAATAATGATAAAAGTCAATATGATCAATATCTAACTCTTCGTGCAAAAAGGCAACAAAAGACAGAGAGAATAGATAATATGGAGAATGATTTGAAATCTTTAAAGGATGATATTAATGAAATTAAAACTTTACTAAGAGCACTATCTAATGGCTAAAAACACTCTTACTTTTGATCCTAGTTCTGGTGTTGCATATGGAGTAAATCTCACCATCAACACTGGAGCAGATTTGGATGCTGACTATACTGTAGTTGGTACATCTGGAACTGCTTTTGATTTTACTGGATATACTGGTTCTGCTCAACTTGCTAAGAGTGTAGCAATAGGTTCATCTGCATATGCATTAAGAACTTTTGAAGTTGGATTTACTAGTGCTAAAGGTGGAGAGTTTAGATTATCATTAGGTTCTACTGACACTAGAACTTTATCAGAAGGTAGATATGTATATGATGTTTTAATTGGTTCAGGTTCATCAGTTTATAGAATAGTATCAGGAGATGTGTTAGTTATAGCAGGTATCTCTTCTGCTCCTTCCTAAATAATCTTATACTAGTAAAGTAGATAAATGGCGCAACCAAGCACACGTGGGGAATTAATAGATTACTGTAAAAGGCAGTTAGGTGCTCCTGTGCTCGAAATTAATGTTGCAGACGAGCAAATAGAAGATATTGTAGATGATGCTGTTCAGTTCTTTCAAGAAAGGCATTTTGATGGTGTTTATCAGTCATATAGGAAATATAAAATAACTCAAGCAGATATTGATAGGGGAAAGGCGACTGGTGGAGCAGGTATAACAACTACTACAGTAGATACAACAGTTGGAGTCACTACTCAATTCACTTATACTGAGAATAGTAATTATCTCCCTATTCCTCCAGAAGTTATAGGAGTTACTAAGATATTCCACTTTGATGGTAGTAATACCATTACTAACAATATGTTTAGTGTGAAGTATCAGTTATTCTTGAATGACATTTATTATTGGGGTGCTACTGAACTTCTTTCATATGCAATGGTAAAGACATATCTAGAAGATATTAACTTCCTATTGACCACTGAGAAGCAAATAAGATTTAATAAGAGACAGGATAGATTATATCTAGATCTTGATTTTGGTAGTTTATCTGTTGATGATTATCTAGTAATAGATTGCTTTACTTTATTAGATCCTTCAACTTATCCTAGAGTATGGAATGATTCATTCTTAAAACCATATACTGTTGCTCTTATTAAGAGACAGTGGGGTCAAAATATGTCTAAATTCCAAGGAGTTAAATTGCCTGGTGGTGTAGAATTAAATGGTATGGAAATGTATGAGCAAGCAGAAAAGGAATTAGAAAGAATTAGAGAGATGATGTCTAATACTTATGAAATACCACCTCTTGACATGATAGGCTAATGGCATTAAATCCTTATTTCCTGCAAGGGTCTTCTACAGAACAAAATCTAGTCCAAAGCTTAATCAATGAACAGATTAAGATGTATGGGGTGGATGTCTATTATATCCCTAGAAGATATATGACCAAGACTACTGTAATACAGGAAGTCATAGAGTCTAAGTTTGAAGAAGCAATTCCATTAGAGGCATATGTAGATACCTTTGATGGTTATGAGGGACAAGGTTCTCTCCTATCAAAGTTTGGTGTTCAGGCACTAGATGATTTAACTCTTGTAATATCAAGAGATAGGTTTGAGAATTATATTACGCCACTTATTAAGAATATACCAAATATAGAATTAGCAACTAGACCTAAGGAAGGAGATTTAATCTATTTCCCTCTTGGAGATAGGTTGTTTGAAATTAAATTTGTAGAACATGAGAAACCATTTTATCAGTTAAAAGAAAGATATGTTTATGAACTTAGATGTGAGCTTTACAGATATGAGGATGCTGTTGTTGATACTGGAGTAGGCGACATTGATGATAACCTAGAGAAAGCAGGTTACATTGAAACACTTACTTTAGTGTCTTCAGGAACTACTGCAGTTCTTACTACAGGAATAGTAGATGGAGCATTAAGTAAAGTCACTATTTCTAATACAGGAAATGAATATACCAGTCTTCCAAGGGTTGCTATTTCATCTGCTCCTTCTGCAGGATTAACTGCTGTAGGTATAGCATCTATGAGGGATGATATAGTGGATTATGATGGAGAGAAATCTTATAGGATACGTAGAGTAGATCTGATCAATCCAGGATATGGATATACTATAGGTAAAGAACCAGAGATCTATACAGTTGGTGGTGGAGGTGCAGGATTTGCTGCTACTGCCACTGTATCTGATGGATCTATTGGAATAGTAACAATTACCTCAGGTGGTACTGGATACTCTACAGTTCCATTAATATCCTTTACAGCAGCACCTGAAGGGGGTACAACAGCATCTGCTTTGGCATATATAAACAGTGTAGGTATTGTCACTCAGATTGGTATTACTGATGCTGGATCTGGATATACCACTCCTCCAACTATTACAGTTACTGCACCTTACATGGGTGGTTCTGGCAACTATGTCTTTAATGAAGTAGTTACTGGTGCTGCAACTAGTTCTACTGGTAGGGTTAAATCTTGGGATGCTTCCACTATGGAACTTAAGATTTCTATTATTAGTGGATCATTTAATGATGGTGAGGTTATTACAGGTAGCACATCTGGTGCTGAATATGAATACCAGAAGGTTTCTGAGTCTAATACAGACGATGGATTTGCTGAAAATACTACCATTGAAACTGAAGCAGATTCCATTATTGACTTCACAGAGACTAACCCATTTGGGATGCCCTAAATAATACACTAGGATTGTAACAATGTTTGAATATTTTTATCACGAAATAATGAGGAGGACCATTATATCCTTTGGTTCTATCTTTAATAATATTAATATTAATCATACTAATGATGATGATTCAGTTGTTAGTACGACTAAGGTTCCTTTGGCATATGGTCCTACTCAGAAGTTTTTAGCAAGATTGGAGCAAGTCCCTGATCTAAACAGACCAGTTCAAATCAGTCTTCCTAGAATGTCTTTTGAATTGAATGGTCTTAACTATGATCCTTCTAGAAAATCTACAACTACACAGACATTTTTAAAGGGAGTAAAAGGTGATAAGAAGACTTTAGCAAAAACATATTTACCTGTACCATATAACCTAGATTTTGAACTTAGTATCTTTACTAAGTTGAATGATGATATGCTCCAGATAGTAGAGCAAATCCTCCCATACTTTCAACCTGCTTATACTGTATCAGTAGACCTAGTTGATACTATTGGAGAGAAAAGAGATATTCCTATTGTTTTAAATTCTATCACTACTAGTGATGACTATGAAAGTGATTTCTCTACTAGGAGAGCACTTATCTATACTATGAGATTTACTGCTAAGACTTACATGTTTGGTCCTGTCAATACAGACATTGCCAAGGATGTTATCAAGAAGGCATCTATTGGATATGTTGCTGGTGGTA
>VTLG01007034.1_pt1 | contig 30716 bp, 56 predicted proteins | sample 4694571 | NCBI WGS metagenome assembly VTLG01 (sample SAMN12604809, study PRJNA352737) | marine metagenome | biome: ENVO:00000447; feature: ENVO:00000209|ENVO:00000569|ENVO:01000036; material: ENVO:00002151; isolation source: viral sequences binned using virsorter ...
ATTCGCCAAGCGTCGTAGTAAATAATTCTGATGTATGTAAAACTGCTGTCGCTGGCGCAGTGCAGACCCAAATTTTAGGTATTAGTTCAGGCATGACAGTAAGAGACGAAAATTGCGAACGACTAAAGCTATCACGCTCACTTTACGCTATGGGCATGAAGGTGGCGGCTATATCAACTCTTTGTGCTGACAGTCGAGTTTTTGACGCAATGTGGAATGCAGGCACATACTGCCCTTATAATGCAAGCATAGGGGAAGATGCTCGAAAAGGTTGGGAGTCAAATTTAGATGACATACCAGAAGGTAGCTTAATATTTCAGAATATTACAGAAGCTAGAATAGAAGAAAAAGAAGAAACCGTAAGGGATTTAAATGATTTTGAAAAATTTGTTATTGTCGGCATGGCTATGTATATTGGTATGCCTATCATTTTCTAGTAGAGCTATTGAATGTACAATAGATACGATAGGACTATGTACTCCTACGATTGAACAAATCATTGAAGAATCAAGCATAGAAACTATTGAATTTCAAGCAGACGGAATACTCACTACAACCGAAACAACTACAACTACGACAACAACAACAGTTGCTAATCAAGATTCTAGCGATTTATTAGACGGTAATAACGATTTTGTAACTTCAAAATATGAAGGCGATATGGATATAGATTGGGGAGGTCAAGGACCCGCATCTATGCCTAGCGGAAATACTTGTGGTCAATTAGGAACTGATAAATGTGCTATGATTACAGGAAGTGGTAACGGAACAAGTACAATGGGAGTTTCTGGAATGGGAACGACATTTATTCAAACTGTAAATGTTTCTGATCTCAATATAACTCATGGTGGCAGAACTAATTATACAATCAAGGTAGAAAAACAAGATGCTCAAGATTCTATCTATATGCATATTACAGGAAAGAACGGAACGACAAATGTATTTAGTGGTACAGATATTTTAAGTGCTAGTGGCACGAATAGTGGTTATAAATCATATGAGGGTGGCTTTGACTTTGCAGGAAGTATTACATCTGTCATTATAGAAGTAGGCGGTAGAGATATAAATCTTGCTATCGGACCCATGTTCGACGATGTTTCCGTTCGGGTTTTGTATAATGTTATCAGTACCATTGTCGAGCAAACGATAACGAGTGTAGAAATGTTTGTTGCTTATAATATTGATGCACCAGAGGAAGTCATAGATATAGTTGAAGATATTTTTGATTCAAATATGCCTGTTGAAACTGATATAGGTTTAGATTTTGAACCTATTGAAGTTGAAGAAATTAGTTATGAATCTGTTGAAATAGAAATCGCAGAAATAGAAATTGAAGAAATTCAAGTCGTAAGTGTTGATCTTTCGGAATCTGATACTATTGAAGTCAATGTAGTTGATGTTGAAACAGAAATTGAAATGGAAATAGAAATGGATTTAGATGTTGATGTGGAAGAATCAACTGATGTTGAGCCAACGACACAAGAAGAAACAGAACCAACACAAGAAGCACCAACCAATAACGATACTGAAGAACAAAACGAAGAAGTGACCGAAGAACCAACGGAAGAAACAAACGAGGAATCCAACGAACCGAAAACAGAAGTAGCTGAAAAAGAAGATACAGAAAAGACAGAAGAAGCACAGCAAGAAGAAGAAGAAACTGAAAAACCCAAGATAGTGAAGAAAGAATCATCTAAAGAAAAAGCCGCTAAAAAAATATTGAAAAAGATAGACGATAAAAAAAGATATGATTCTACTAATCAATTAAAAACTCTCGTTGTAATGCAAGTATTAGGCAACAGTAAATCATTTTTTGAGAGTCAACAACAGATTAATGATAGAGTAGGTTTTTTTACAGATACTACTTTGCCAGATAGTTATATTTCTGATAATAATATCGCTAGTTATCTTCTATTTGGTGGAAGTAATCAATTAATGAATGAAATGATAGATAGTCAATGGCAGAAGTAAATATAGGTGGCATATCCTTCAAAGGAGGAAAAATGTTTGCTGTTCTTCTTGCTTTAAGTAGTGCAGTTGGTGTTTTATATGGTGGTTTTGAGGTGTTCAAGCAATTTCAGGATATGTCAGAAAAAATAGAGAGTTATACTGCCCCAGACCTTAGTAGCTTTGATAAAAAACTTGAAGTACTAGATACTGAATTTAATATGCTACAATCAGAAATATCAATAATACTTGAAGAAGTTGCATTAGTTGCGGATGTAGCGAAAGAACTTAAAAATGACTTAAAAGCAGATGTTCGCAGAATAGAAACAATAGTTGAAGATGTAGAAACTAGAGTTAAAGAAGATAGCAGAGAAAATTCAAGAGATTTAAAAGAAGCTATAAATAGTATAAAAGACGATATGATAGAACTAGAGGAAAAGGTAGAAAAGCAAATAAGAAACGCATTAGAGAACCCTTTAAGTCAGTTGAAATAAAAGCTGATTGTGGTATTTATAATTTATGACTAAGATAGCACCAAAAACAACAAAAGAACATATTGTAAATATATATAACAAAATAGAATTATTAGAAACAAATCATATATTTCATTTGCAAAAAGAAGTTCGTAAGTTGAATTATATTTTATGGACTATCGGATTTATGGTAGCTACTCAATTTATATCTTGGATATTAAGGATGCTAGGCTAATGGATTTAGATACTTTACAACAAGATATTATAAAAGAGGAAGGCGGAAATATTTTAAAACCTTATCAAGATCATTTAGGATTTTGGACTATTGGCGTAGGGCATCTTATTAGAGATACTGAAAAAGAAGAATTAATGAAACCTATAACAGAAGAAAGAGGTATTGAATTATTTCAAGTAGATTTTTTAAGAGCTAAAAAAGATGCTGAATTTTTTTATAAAGATATGCAGATTGACGATAATGCTAAAGAATGTGTGATTCACATGTCTTTTCAGCTTGGCTTACCGCGCTTGAATAAGTTCGTCAAATTTAAGAAATGCTTATCGGAAAACAATATTGAAGGTGCAATTGAAGAAATGAGGGATAGTCTATGGTACAAACAAACGACAAACAGAGCAAATCGAATAATAGAAAAAATGAAAAAAAGCGTAAAATCAAACGCATAACAACTATGGAAGAAAAAAAAGAAATTGAAAAAAATAGATTATCTTATCTTAAAAGAGCATGGACATTACTAGGAGGTAAATAATGGTTTTAGGAAAAATTTTTAGTGGCGATACTATAAAAACTGTTGGTGGTGTTATAGATGATATGCACTTTTCTGGCGAAGAAAAAGAAAAATTAAAATTACAATTTGCAGAAGTAGAAGCGAAACTAAAAGAAAAACAAATGGCGATAAATCTTGCTGATGCTCAATCTACAGCTGGTGGTATATCAGGAATGTTACAAAGAAGTTGGCGACCATTGATAGGAATGAGTTGTGCATTAGCCATTTTTTGGGAATTCGTATTGAGTAAATTTATTTTGTTTATTTGTGGATTGTTACAGTATGAAGTGGTAAACATACCAGAGTTAGATATGGGTACATTGATGCCCCTCGTTATGAGTCTTTTAGGCATGGGTGCCTTGCGCACATTTGAAAAAACTAAGGGTATATCTAAGTAACGAAAGGAGTACTTATGGCTATTAAAAAAATAGAACAGAAAGTAACAAAATGGTGGCATGCATTCACTGAATTAAAATCATGGGTGCAAATAGTGATAGCAGTTGCATTGGTTGTAATTGTTCATAATTATATTTTGCATTAGTCATGGCTAAAAAGAAAAAGAAAGTCGTAGGATTGACTAATAAGCAAAAGAAGTTGCCAAAAGCTTTGCAAATGGCAATCTTAAAGAAACAGAAGAAGGGAAAGTAATATGCCTTATCATACTGGTAGAGGAGCTCATTCTAAAGGCATGAAGAAATCAAAAATGTCAAAAATGAGCAAACCTAAAAAGAAAAAGAAGAAAAAGAAATAATGGTAAAAGTAGCGTCTATAAAAAATATTGTAAAAGACCTAACACCAAGACAAAAAAAGACAATGAATCGTCACGCAAGACATCATTCCTTAAAACATATGCGGTCAATGGCTAACGCAATGAAAAAAGGCGCTACTTTCAGACAAGCACATATTAGAGCTCAAAGGTCTGTTGGTAAATGAGTGGATTCACAACATCTAGTACTATTTCGGAATTAATTAACAAAAGACCTATAAAACAGAAAAGAAGAGTGAAGATCACTCTAAAAGCACCTCAAAATCGCAATTTAAAGGCCGTACAGAAACTTTTAAGGGTTAGGGGTATCTAGTACCCCCAAACTTCTTTTCTTGCGTTTAAAACAGTCTTTTCTTTCCAAATCCAGTTATCAGGATTAGGAATCAATGTATTTTTTACATCTTCAGCACTATTAACTGTTTCAAGATATTTACCCATAACAAATATAATATGTTCACATATTTTCATTGGTTTTTGATAATCATCTAATTCAAGACTATTCCACTCTGCACCTTTAGTCTTTGTAGGATTTTTGAGATACCATAGCATTTGCCTTGCATTTGTAGCTCTATTATAAATTGATTGTTGCATAGCATGTGACATAGATATTTGTTGAGGGAGTGTCTTTGATGTTTTTAAATCAAGATAAAAATTTTCTTTTGTTTTCTTATCTTCAAACTGAAAATCAGTATAACCTATTAAAGGTATTCCTTTGATATAAACATCAATTTTATTTTGATAACCTACTAAATCCCATTTAAAAGCAAACTGTTGAAACTTATAAGCGGCTAATTCTAAAAGTGGCACTAAATTATCTCTTTCAGTAGATGTATTAGGATCATCAATTCTTGAGCAATTTTCATCAAATTCAGAAATCATTAGCTCTTTTGCTTTACTTAAATCATGTCCATTAAGTATTAGATTAACACCAGACTCAACTGCTTTTCCTCTTTCAGCTGCAGCACTACTTGGAAAATCATACCCAAATATTCTTCTTAAAGCCCAACGCTCTCTGTAAAAAGCAAATTCAGTCAAATGACTAAAAGAAAGTGGCAATAGACTTTTATCGCCACTATCAAATTTTTTAAAATGCTCAATCATTGTGATAACTTCTTATCTATAGCTTTATTCATTCTAGAAACAACATTATCAAATTTTGTTTGCATTTCTTTGAGTTTTGTTTGCATTTCTTCAAGATCGCCAAGCTCTTCGTGTACTTCTAACCAAAGATCAATATTATGTTCGCCATGTTTTTTTATAAATTCTTCTTTAGTAAGATTGGCCGCATCTTCTTGCATACCTAAAATCCAAGCTCCTGTTTTACTCATTCGTAATGCTCCTTTTCAATAGTTATTTTGACATTTATTGTTCCTCTGTATGTCGGATTATCCGATAAATCATCAAGAAATTTGCCAAAATTTTTACAACCAATTCCTGTAGAATCTTCTAGTTTTGCAACGACTTCTTTATTTTTTTTATAAGTCCGTTTTTTTTCGTCCCAAACTTTATCCTTAACTTCAATAGTATAATTATCTATATACATTATTTGACCTCCATTGAATATTCTGCAAATGTTTTGCCTTGCTTGGTTACATTTTCAGTATTGATTTGATGTCCCTGTTTTCTTAGATCAAGAATTCTAGCACTCAATCTAAAACAACCAAATTTATTTAATGCTGTTATTGGGGTTAATTTTTTACCTTGTTGTAGGTAAGATAGTATTTGTGTATTCTGGCTCATAATAAACTCCTTTCTATAAGTTTTTAGCCAATTCCCTTTCGTTAACAACTTTTGTTCGTAAGTCATTACGAAAAGCTTTGAAGGTTTCAAATCTAATTTTAGATTGATTCCTTACCTTTAAGGTTTTTTCGTATCTATCAAAAAAATCCTTAAACTTGTTATCTGAATAAATTTTTCCATTTAATTCAGTAATATTTTTGTATCCGCCATTTTTCGTAAAATAAAGCGTTAATTCTGCGATTATCATCTTTTCTTCTTTTTTCATTAATTCAATCGCAGTATCATTATCAGCAAATTCTAATCCTAGCTTTTCCTCTTGATATGAAAGTTTTGCAGGGTCAAAATCTAAAGTATATACATCAGTTGCCATTTTCATTGTCCTCAAATTCTTTATTGTCTATTTTTTCCTTTAATCTCATTCGCCATTCTTCGTTTATGTCTTTATGCTGATGTGCAATGTTATGACAAGATCTGCAAACAGGAAAAAGATTATCAATCCTATTGAGTCTATTTTTACTTACTCCACCCATGCCTTTATTTGTAAGATGATGAATATCGACAGCAGGTTTTTGATAACAGCCCCAACACATGGGGGTATCGTACTCAGAATACCCCCAATAGTTCCTAAAGAGTTTTTTATAATCCTTTAAGGTTTTCATTAAATGCGTTAACTGCATTCTTTGTAAGATCGTTTATATCCTCAACCGAAAAGTGACCACTTCCCATTGAACGACCAACTACTCCTGTAACGAATATATCTAATCTTTGTGTTTCACTCTTACTAACTCCATTATTTATTGGAGCTTGTGGCTTAGGTTTAGATTCATACTGAGCACCTCCCAAAGGATCGGTTTGATCATAAGCAGTATGATTATCAGCAACGGACACATCTTTAATATTCGTATATTGATTTCCATTTGCAGATGTCTTTGTATTGACAACAGTAAAGTTTATCGCATCACCAGATTTAGGCATTGGATTTAATACAGTTCCTCTATAATATAATCGAGTTCCGTCAATCAAATCTATTGCGTAGTTTGGTGCTCCGTCTTTAGTATTATCAAAGATTTTTTCTATAACATTAGTCATAGTTCCTCCTATTATTATTATTTGTTAAGTACATTATAACCTCGTCCTTCTAAGCAATTATTTATTAAATCTTGCCTAGTTCTTAGCTTAGGCGAAAGCCATAATAAACGCCAACGCAAACCATTATATACTGTTTTCGTTTTATCTAAAACAATGTTCGTATTATCTTTGACAAGACTTTCACATGTATAATAGTCGTCGTGGTATCTGTCCATATTCACTTGAATATTTGCAGATGATTTGCCTCTGCTATCTACGATTGGCTGACTACTGCAACCAAATACTAAAATAGAAATACATAACAAAAGCAAAATTATTGAAATCTTACAACATGTTCGGTAGTAAGTTTTTCTTTTTGGCAATGTATGAATATATTCAAATATTGGCTTTTTTGTTCTAGGACAATAGCCTTTTATTTGAGAACTCATATAACCATAAGGAAAAAGTTTTGATTTATTGTTTTTCATATTTGAAGTTTTTCGTAGTAACCATAGATACAGCGCATGCCTGCTCTATCTGGATTATAAGTATCATTTATTACTCCGTCTATGATACAACTAAGATGCTTTGATAGACTTAGAATTGCAGTTCCTTCTGGTACTTCATCTTTTCTAAGATGAAACTTACAACCACTTCCGATAGTCATAAGAGGAACCCATTTAAAACCAATACCTAAAATATATTGATGATAAACTTTTTTGTGATTACCATTTCTAGGCGAAACTTGATTTCTTGATTTCATATGCCTTGATAATTTATTATTACGATCATCAATATAATTTTGATTCAAAATAAATAAATCATCATAGACCTTTTTATAATCTAAATCACTTGCGATGCTTATTGATCTAACAACGCAGTCGCCTGAATCGCCTTTGAAATATTTAGAACGACCTCCGTCATTGTATTTAAAATCACAACCTTTTATTTTATGATGATAATCAACACCATCAGCTCTTCCTAAATGATGATATGTTTTACCCTTTATTATTTTGGTCATAATTATTACCTCCATTATTATTATTAATTTTACTTTTGAGAACTTCCTTACCATAGTTATCAAAAACTTTAGTATCATTATTTAAAAAAGTTATTTTAAAGTAATGAGTGACCTTACCATTTTCGATAAGGTCAACTCTTTTAGTAGATTTGAAAAGTTTGTTGATCATATTTGAACCTTTTCAATTTTAACTAATTGTGAAATATGAAAAACGGAAAATTTTCGACCAGATTGTTTATGATCAATTTTACCGTTTGGTAATTCTACTAAATCTACCATTGGTCTGATTAATTTAGCAATAGCTTTAGTACCTTTAGGAACTGAATAGCCATTAGTGATTGCTTGATTGAAAGTACAAAAGCCACCTGTTTTTCCTGTAGCTTCTAATATTTCAATATTCTTACCTTTGTACTCATTCTTCGTAAAATAATTATAATACATATCGACCTCCTGTGGTTTATTATTATTATTATTAATCATGGTTACAACCTAGAGATTTTTCTAGGTTATTCAACCGTAAAAGGTAAAAAAATTACATAAAAAAAGTGTTGAATTTCAATCGTTTATTAGTAAAGATATAAATATTCTTTTTTAGGCATAAATAGCTTTTAGAATAATTGTAGTATGACCTCCATAATTATACTACATATAGGGGGTGGATATATTCGCCCCCTATGACTAAAGAAGCTGATATTCAGATCGCTTGTAATTATTTATTAAATCAACTTTCAAAGATTTATTTTTTTCGTCATTATCATATTGCTAATGAAGGAAAGAGATCAATAGCATACAAAGTAAAGCTTAAAAAAATGGGTTTTCGTTCTGGCGCACCTGATATATTGATTGAATATCCTCAAGGCAAACTACTATATGTTGAGCTTAAAAATGAAAAAGGCACATTATCTAGAGCTCAAAAATTATGGCAGATTCAATCGAATTGTTTAAAAACTCCCCATTTTATTGTAAAAGGTAATACTAACCAATGCTTAAAAGAATTAGCCAAAATCATAGATAAACATGTCCCGCGTCGTAAAAGTAAATAATCAAAAAATTTTACTACCGGAAGATGAAAACAACCAAGACAAGTTTATAGGTTTATGGTTGAAAGCACAGAGCAAAGCAATTACTAAAGTACATGATGAATTTATTTTCAAAGATTACACGATAGACGAGATTGACGAAAAAATAGATGAATATACTTTAAAAATTTATAGACAGTTAAAAAATGGAGGTAATAATGTTTATAGACGAGAACTCGAAACCTAAAGAGAAACTAAAAGCTTGGTATTTATTTACCGAAGATTTTGTTGCAGGAACGCAACACTTAACAAATCAAGAAATAGGAATTTATATTCGCTTACTTTGTTGGAATTGGAATAAAAAATGTAATGGTATTCCTAAAGATAAAAATATTTATTTTAGAATTGCAAATTGTATTACTGAAGATGAAAAGATTTCATGTGAAAAAGTTATAAAAGAATTTTTTATTTTATTTGAAGATCACTATCAAAACGAAAGACAGCTTCAAGAATTTTTATATATTACAAAAAGAATTGAAGCATCTAAGGAAAATGGAAAATTAGGAGGGCGACCAAAAAAACCTAGCGAAAAGCCCCCTACCCCTACCCCTACCTCTACCAGTAAATCCTCTAGTAAGTATAGCAGATTATTTTCTTTATTTTGGGAAAATATAAATAATAAAGTTAGTAAAGGGACTGCAGAAAAGAATTTTTTAAGAATAGAACAAGAATGGCAAGATAAACCAGAAGAATTAGCAAAATTATATAATTCTTATTATGATTCAATAAAAGAAAAAGAATATGCAAAACAACCTGCTTTTTGGCTATCTGCAAAGAAATATTTAGATAAATTACCTGAAAAAAAATACGATTTCGGAGTTGTTAATAGAGATGAAGAAAGAGTAAAAATGTTTGTTGATGCAATAAAAGATAATAAAGTTACTCAATTTATTAAAGATTACGCTTTACGAAATAAAGATATTATTGATATGGGAATTCGAAAAGGATTAATTACAAAAGAACAAGCGATTAATGATTTAGAAATGAGGAATGAATACTTATGAACATACAAGAAATAGAAATAGATAAAATAATACCTTATCACAATAACCCTAGAAAAAATTTGAATGTTGATAAAGTTGCAAGTTCTATTACTGAATTTGGTTTTCAACAGCCAATAGTCGTAGATAAAAATTATGTAGTGATTGTTGGTCATACAAGATTGCAAGCCGCAAAAAAATTAAATTATCAAAAAGTGCCTGTATTTATTGCTGATTTATCAGAAAATAAAGCAAAAGCTTATAGAATAGCAGATAATAGATTAAATGAAGATTCTAGTTGGGATTATGATTTTTTAAATATTGAAATGAATATTCTGAATGAGGGTAATTATGATTTATCACAATTAGGTTTTAATGATGAAGAATTAAAAAATTTACTTGCAAATCAAGGCGATTTTGAACCTACAGACATTGACGATCAATCAGATATTGATGAAGCTTCTGAAAGATGCGAGACTTGTGGACAAACATTACCAAAGTAAAAGTCTATATATAGATTATTGTAGTCACAAAGTTGCTGTCTATTCTGTTCTTCGTTGGCATTATTCTAGACGAATGCCGAAATCTAAATTAGTAAGATTCGGAGTATGGGAATATGGAAAATTTAAAGGTGCTATAATTTATGGTTTAGGTGCTAATCCTAAATCTGGCGCTTTTCTTGGTATTTCTAACTTTGAATGTCCTGAATTAGTAAGAGTAGCTTTAGATAATCACGATAATGCAGTTTCAAAAATTGTTAGTTTTACATTAAAGAAAATGAAAAAAGACTTTCCTAATATCAAAGCAATTGTTTCGTATGCTGACCCAGAAAAAAATCATAAAGGAGGAATATATCAAGCGATGAACTGGACATATATTGGTAAGACATCATCATCAAAAATTTATATTGAAAATGGTAAAGAAATACATTCAAAGACAATTTCGGATAGAATAAGATTTAATAAATTAGATAAAAATCATAATTTAGAATACAAAGTTGTAAAAGGTAAATATAAATATGTTTACTTGTTTGACAAATCATTCGCTGATAAGTTAAATAAATTAAAAAAACCTTATCCTTGATGCGGTAGCTAGAGCATAGTGCAATAGTACCATTATTGTAAAGGCGGTGCGACTCCGACCCTACCGCTCCAAAATATTATTGCAAATTCATAAAAAATTAAATAAATATTAAATTACCTTAACTCAAAGGGCAAAAGAGGATTATGGCAAGACCAAAAAAATATAAAATAGATACTGAACAAGTAAAAAAATTAGCACAATTCGGATGTACAAATAAAGAAATCGGAGAATTTTTCGGTTGTTCTGCAGATCTTATTGAAAAGAGTTATTCGGAATTTCTGATAAAAGGAAGAGCAAACGGAAAAATAAGACTCAGACAACTACAATGGTCATCAGCAGAAAAAGGGAATGTTGCTATGTTAATATTTCTTGGTAAAAATCTTTTAGGACAACAAGATAAATTAGAAGAAAATCAACTAGAAACTCCTTTACCTTGGTCTAATGATTGATGCCATTATCAAAAGCGCAAAAGGAAGTAATATCAAATAAAGCAAGATTCCGAGTACTTATTACAGGAAGGCGTTTCGGAAAAACATTTTTAGCTATTAATGAATTGGCTAAATTTGCAAGTCAATCAAATAAGAAAGTTTGGTATGTAGCTCCTAGTTATCGTCAAGCTAAATCAATATGTTGGAATGATTTAAAAGATAGATTGATAAAGCATAAATGGGTTAAATCAATAAATAATAGTGATCTCACTATCATATTAAGAAATAATTCAAGAATATCATTGAGAGGAGCAGATAACGAGAATAGCTTGCGTGGTATTGGTTTAGATTTCTTAGTTATGGACGAATTCGCAGATATTCATAAACAGGCTTGGTATGAAGTATTAAGGCCGACATTATCAGATACTAAAGGGCATGCTCTATTCTGTGGAAGTCCTAGAGGTTTCGGTAATTGGTCGTATGATCTTTATAAATTAGGGGAAACTAATACTGATTGGAAATCTTTTAAATATACTACACTTGAAGGCGAACAAGTCATGCAAGACGAGATTGATCAAGCAAAAGAAGATTTAGATATGCGAACCTTTCAACAAGAATATGAAGCGACTTTCGTAAATTATTCTGGAATGATTTATTATAATTTTGATAGAGAAAAAAACTTAATTGATAAATTTACGAATAGACAATCAACTTTTCATATAGGATTAGATTTCAATGTCGATCCTATGTGTGCAGTTGTTTCTGTAATAGAAAATGATATTATTATTGTTATAGATGAAATACAAATCTATAGTAGTAATACAAATGAAATGTGCGACGAGATTAAAACAAGATACAAAAATAAAATAGTGGTTTATCCAGACCCAAGCGCAAGACAAAGAAAAACATCTGCTGGTGGTCTTACTGATTTAGCTATTCTTAAAAATGCAGGTTTTGAAGTAAAGTCAAGAAATACAGCACCTTTAGTTAGAGATAGAATAAATGCAGTCAATTCAAAACTTAAAAATGTAAATGGTAAAAATAGTTTGTTTATTCTAAATAGTTGCAAAAATGTAATAAAAAGCATAGAAAGACAAATATACAAAGAAGGAACACATATACCAGACAAAGAAAGTGGCTATGATCATATGAACGATGCATTAGGATATATGATAGAATATAATTATCCTCTAAAAAGAAATTTTGTTACAAATCCTCCTAGAAGGTGGAGTTGATGAATAGAGAATTCTTACAAAAAAAACACCCACTATGGCATGCAAATATTGCGAATTGGGAATTTTATATTCGTAGTTATCTTGGCGGAAATGATTATAAAAATGGATATTATTTACATAGATATATTTTAGAAAGTCCTGAAGAGTATGATCAAAGAATTAGACATACTCCATTAGACAATCATTGTAAAAATGTTGTTCAAATCTATACAAGTTTTTTATGGCGAGTTCCTCCTACTAGAGACTATGGAACACTTGACGGCGACCCACAATTAGAATCTTTTTTAGCAGATGCAGATTTAGACGGAAGAAGTTTTGATACTGTTATGCGAGAAGTTCAAATGAATGCAAGTATCTATGGAAATTGTTGGGTTATTATTGATAAACCACAGACAAATGCAAAGACTAGAGCAGAAGAATTACAACAAGACATAAGACCTTACATGTCAATTTATACTCCAGAAAATATTGTCAACTGGAATTATAGAAGAGCTGCAAGTGGTAGATTCTATTTAGATATGTTGCTTGTAGTTGAAGATATAAACGCAGATAGAGCTATTCTTAAATTATTTACGGAAGAAGCTATAATGACATATGAAGTTGATGATTACGATAAAGAATATGCAGACGGTGATGCAAAACTTCTTGAAGAAGTTCCTAATCCGATAGGAAAGATTCCTGCAGTTAATGTTTATAATTTAAGAGGAAATAAACGACCAATTGGTATTTCTGATTTAGCAGATGTTGCATTTTTACAACAGTCTATCTACAACGACTATTCAGAAAAAGAACAATTAATTAGATTAGCTAACCACCCTAGCTTAGTAAAGACTCCTAATGTAGAAGCCAGCGCAGGTGCTGGTTCTATCATAGAGATACCAGAAGATTTACAATCAGATTTGAAACCCTACATTATTCAACCGAGCGGACAAAACTTAGACGGAATAATGAAATGCATTCAAAATAAAGTTGATGCAATAGATCGTATCACTCACATGGGTTCAGTAAGAGCAACAGGAACTCAGATAGCAAGTGGAATCGCATTGCAGACTGAATTTCAGCTGTTAAATGCTCGGTTATCTGAAAAGGCAGATTATTTAGAAAATGCAGAAGATCATATTTGGTCTTTGTTTGCTAAATGGCAAGATAGAGATTGGGACGGTTCAGTAGATTATCCAGATACTTTTGACATTAGAGATTGGGCTAATGATCTTCAATATTTACAAATGGCAAAAGCTAGTGGAATAAAATCTGAAACATTCAACAAAGAATTAGATAAACAAATAGCTGAAGCTGTTATTGATAATAATGAAACTATTAAAACTATTAATGATGAAATAGATTCATCAAGAACAGTTAGAGGACAATTTCAAACAACAGAAGTAGAAGGACAAACAGTCGGTGGCGAAGAAGAAGAAGAAGAAAGTTAGAAAAGTAGCTAGAGATAAAGAAACAAATGTTCCTAAAAAATATTTGTCTGGTCTCAAAGGTGCTAAAAAAGTAAGACGAGCAAATCTTATTAAACAAGTAAGTAGTTTGTATAGATCAGGTGCTAGAATACCTTTATCATTGCTAAGAAGTAGGACAAAAGCATAATGGCTAGTAAATTTCGAAAACCATTATCAGCATCAACAGTTGCAACTCTAAAAAGAAAAGCAAAGAAATCAAAGTTATTTAATTTAGCAGATTTAAAAGCATCTTATCGAAGAGGGCAAGGTGCATTTCTTGCAGGGGGTAGCCGAAGAGGAATACCTATGAATGCTTGGGCTATGGCTAGAGTAAATAAATTAATTAGTCGTGGTCGTAGTGGTACATTTGATACAGATATTATTAGAAGAGCAAGTAAACGAAAAAGAAAAAAATAATGGTTGCTAAACTTTCAACAATTAGAGAAAAGATAAGAAAAGGTAAAAAATTAGGATTTAGTGAAAGAGCTAGAGCAGTCGCTAGAGGAATATTACCTTCAAAAGCAAAAAAGAAAAAAAAGAAAAGATAATGCCTTTAATCAAAGGTTATACTAGAAGATCAATAAATAAAAATATAAAAACAGAAATGCGTTCTGGTAAATCTAGAAAACAAGCAGTAGCGATAGCTTTATCAGTAGCAAAGAAAGCAAAAAAAAGGAAAAAAAAATAATGGCTACATATCAAGGTAGAAAAGTTACATTAGGAAAACCATTTCGTACGCCAGGTCAAAGAAAAAAATTTGCAGTTTATGTGAAAGATAAAAAAACTAACAATGTGAAGAAAGTCAGATTTGGAGACCCAAACATGTCAATAAAAAAAAATATACCAGCAAGGCAAAGATCATTTCTTGCAAGAATGGGAGGAGTACTCAAACAAGTTAAAGGACAGAAAACACTTTCGCCAGCATATTGGTCAATAAGAGCATGGAAGAAAAATTTCCCATTATAATTTATGTCAAAAATTTTAGATCAACTTTCCGATCAACATGAACAAAGAATAATAGAAACTTTATATCGTTTAGAGGACGATATTATAAAAGAAATAACTAGAGCTACTGGTGGTAATCTAGATATTGAAACAAGAATAGCAATACAACTACAACCTAAATTGAGAGCTTCAATAGAAGAAAATTTTCTTAATGAAGCAGATTTAATTATTAATGAAGAATATAACAAAATAGCAAAAGATGTTTTAGATACATTTGGCGAAATGCCTATTCCTGCTAAATTTAAAAATCTTACAGAAGTTGATTTAAGAACTATCAATGCATTAAAATATCAAGCATTTGCAGGATTTGAAGATATTGCTGAAAGATTCTTAAAAGTAATAAATGATGAAGTGTATCAAAGTATCATAGCTGGTCGTCCTTTTGATGATATGGTCAAGAATATTAGATCACATATTAACGGAGTATATCAAAGATCAGATATGAGTAAGATCAATGAATTAGTTGATTTTATAAATGAAAATAAATTTGATGCATCTAAAAAAGCACAAATAGAAGAAGCGATTAGAAAACTACATACAGAATATGCGGCTGACCGAGCAGGTAATAATTTACGAAGATATGCAAGTCAAATAGCTCATGATTCAGTAATGCAGTTTCACGGACAGTTTACAGTAAAGAAAGCAAAAGAAAGTGGACTCAATCATTTTACCTACACAGGAACATTGGTTCGTGACTCTAGACCTTTCTGTGTAAATATGCTAAACAAAACATTAACCGAAACTGAAATTCGGGATATTTGGAATAATAGACCATGGAAAGGAAAATCGCCCGGTGACCCATTTATTGTTCGAGGAGGATATAGATGTCGTCATACATGGTTACCAACTAATCCTGAATGGAATATATAATAGGGAGTATTAAATGGCTGAAGAAAATAAAGTAGAACAAACTACGGAAACAAAGGTTGAAGAACAACCGAAAGAACAAACAACTGAAACTGTAAATTCAAACACTTTTACACAAGAACATGTTGATTACATAGTTAAAGAAAGGTTGGCAAAAGAAAGAGCTTCAATTTATAAAAAATTAGATGTTGAGGATTTAGATACTGCTATCAATGCAGTAAAATCAACAAGAGAAGCTGAAGAAAAACAAAAAATACAAAAAGGCGAGTTTGAACAAATACTCAAAGAGAAATCGGAAGAGTATGGCAAAAAGATTGGAACTTTAGAAAGTGAACTTAGAGATATAAAAATTAACAAGGCATTGCTTTCTTCAGCTTCAAAAAATCGTGCTATTAATCCAGATCAAGTAGTTGAGTTATTAAAAAATAATATCAAGCTAAGTGATTCTGGAAGTGTAGAAATACTTGATAAAAATAATATTGCACGATATAACAGCAAAGGGGAGCTTTTGACGACTGACGAGTTCGTTCAAGAGTTTTTAACACAGAACCCTCACTTTGTTACTGCTACTCCTAGTGGTAGTGGCTCAGTGTCAAATGTGGATAGGACAGAGCTCAATAAACCTTTAAATTTGAGTGATTTAAACATGAATAATCCTGACGACAGGAAGAAGTATGCTAAATATAGACAGCAAAGAGATTCAAGTCCGACGGTTATTAACAACAAAACATAACCATTAAAGAGGAGTTAAAAAATGGCTAATGAAACAACAAGTAGTACGATATCGGAACTATATACCGAAATCGTTGCAGAAGCATTGTTCGTAGCTAGCGAACAATCTATAATGAGAGGTCTTGTCCGAAACTATACTATTGCAGGTGGCGGTAAATCAGTTGAAGTACCTATTTATTCAACAGTAAGCGCTTCGGCAGTTAGTGAGGCTTCAGACCTTTCAAATACGGCGGTTAATCCATCTTCCGTGACGATCACAGCGTCCGAGGTGGGTGTGATGACTACATTAACCGACCTAGCTAGAAACTCAGCTTCTAGAAATGTAGCAGCTGATATTGGTAGATTATTTGGAGAAGGTATTGCAACAAAGATTGATTCTGATCTTGCAGCTTTATTTTCTGGATTTTCTACAGAAAAAGGTCCCGGAGCAGGTTCAGAACTTACTGTTCAAGATTTATTTGAATGTGCGGCTGAACTAAAAACTAACAAAGCACCTGGTCCATACTATGGTGTATTCCACCCTAAACAAATTTTTAATGTCAAAAAATCTTTGACAAATACATTTGTTGGTAGAGATACAGAACTTTCAAACGAAGCTATGAGAACTGGCTTTGTAGGAACTGTTGCAGGTATTCAATTATTTGAAACTTCCAACATTTCTGTTGACGGTTCAGATGACTCTATCGGAGGAGTATTCTCACAAGATGCTTTAGGTTTAGCAATGATGCAAGACCTAAAAATTGAAACCCAAAGAGATGCATCGCTTCGTGCAGACGAAATAGTTGCGACTGCAGTGTTTGGTGTTGGTGAACTTCACGATACATACGGAGTTAAGTTAACAGCAGATACTCTTGCTAACTAAATAAAACTTATTAAGGGGTGGTATATTCGCCCCTTATTTGATATAAAAAATTATGAGTATAGAAACAGTAAAACTTGTTAATAAAAAAGGCGAAGTTATTGAAAGATATAAACACGACTATGAAAACAATGTTGAAAGATTCAATATGCGTGGTTGGTCTTTACAAAATAATAAAACTGTAAAAACTGAAACAGTTGAAGCTAAAAAAATTATTAAAAAAGTTAAGAAAAAGAAAACTAAAAAATAATGTCCTCTACTGTCTTTAGTGTACAAAATACACATTTGCAGAAGATTCAACCTGATATTTTAGGATTTGGTATAGATACTTTTGTTGATCAAATACAATTTGCAGAAAATGATGTGCTTAGACGAATTCGTGAAGAGTGGTGGGAAAGATATAGACATCAAGTAAGATATAAAGATATTACAAAAGTTACTACAGTTGAAATGACTAATAGCAAATTAACTCCGTCACAATGGGAGTTATCAGTAGTTTATTTAGCATTGTGGAAATATATCTATCCTCAATTAACTAAATGGCGAGACCCAGATACAGGCGAAGGTAAAGACACATTTCAAGTTCAAATAGATTTTTACAGGGACAGATACGAAGAAGAGTTTCAAGCGATTTTAAGGGACGGGGTTGAGTACGACGAAGATGGAGGGGGAACAGTATCTGATAGCGAGAAGGAACCTTTACATATGCTTAGACTTGTTCGATAATGGTCGCAGACATCAAAATTGATGTTAATACAATAGAGGTCAAAAAACTTCTAAAAAAATATTCTAGCAGACAAAGGAAAGCAATTCAAAGATCACTTAATAGAATTTCAAATATGGCTATTTTGATGATCACTAAAAGAACTCAAAAAGGTTTTAAACCAGACGGAGGAAGATTTATACAATATTCAAGAGCTTATAAAGAAAGTGAAGATTATAAAAAAAAGAAAAATAAATTTGTAGATTTAACTCTTTCAGGAAAAATGTTTAGAAGTTTAGATTATAGAAAAAGAGGATTAAGAAATACATTATTATTTGCAAACAAGGAAAGAGAAAAAATAGCTTTTTTACATGATACAGGAAGAGGAAAACTTCCTAAAAGGCCATTTTTCGCAATCGGAAGAAAAGAAGAGCCAAAATTAGTAAATGAGTTTAGTAAATTTTATTTTCAAGAATTAGGATTATGAGCAAAAGAGAAAATATAGCAAACGATATAATAACAAAACTAGATGCAGTCACTAGCCCTATTGAGTTCAAGAAAATCACAAGGGAACCATTTGAAGTAGAAGAGTTAAGCGATGCTCAGTTCCCTGCGTTATTTGTTCAGACAGGCGACGAAACACGAGAAGCTTCTAGTATAGGCGATACAGGCTCAGGTTCTTATAGAGGAACAATAGATTTCTTAGTAGTTGCATTTGGTAAAGGAACAGACTCAAATATTGATACTGTTAGAAATCAAATAATTGAAGTAGTTGAAGAAACGCTTGATTCTGATATAACTAGAAATGGAAATGCATTGGATACGCAAATTATTGAAGCATCGTCAGACGAAGGTACTATCTATCCTTATGGTGGAGTTCGTATAACTGTTCGTGTGATGTATGAATTTACAAGGGGGACTGCATAATGGCTAAAGATGTAAATATGAAAAAAGGAAATAGTACGATTACTGTTTCACAGGATTTTGTAGAACATTATACAAAGATCGGTTATGAAGTTATTGAAAAAAATAAAAAAATTTCAGTTGCAAAAGAAACTGATAAGATTATAAAAGATTTAAAGAAAACAAAGGAGTAAACAAATGGCAACACATCACGGAAAAGAAGGAGTTGTTCATGTAGGCGGAACTAATATCGGTAACGCAACAGGATTTACTGTTGATACTACTCACGATATTGTTGAAGATACTGCATTAGGTAGTTCTATGAAATCATATTTAGTCGGAAGAGGAACATTCACTGCAACTATAGATATGAATTTTGATGAAACTGATTCTGGTCAGACAGCTTTAACTCAAGGTTCAAGTCTTAGTTTTGAATTTATGCCAGAGGGTGCAGATTCAGGCGATAGAAAATTTTCTGGAACAGGAATTGTTACAGGAATGTCTGTCGGTGTGACTTTAGACGGAGTAACTACAAGAACTGTATCACTTCAAGGAACTGGTGGTCTTACTATCGGAACTGTATAATAGTTTATGGCTGATAAAGTAGATTTTTTTGAAGGTGTAAAATCACATTTTGAAGAAATAGAAATTAAAGTTATAGAAGTTCCAGAGTGGGGATTAGTTGGCGAAAAAGCCATTCATGCTAAACCTTTTAATATGCTTGAGAAATCAAAATTATTTAAAGGTGCAAATGACGGCGATCTAAATATATTGATTGATGTCATAATTGAAAAAGCATTAACGAAAGAAGGCGAAAAAATGTTTAATGCTACTCATGTTTTATCTTTCAAAACAAAAGCAGATACAGATGTTATAGCTAGAGTTTCAAATGCTATACTTGGTACTGATTACCAAGACATTAAAAAAAACTAAAAAATCCAGAAGTTCATAATGTTTTAGCTCTCGGAGAGAGATTGCATAAAACTATTCCAGAAATATTGCAAATGAGTGTATTTGAGTTTAATATGTGGCTAGCATATTTCGAAGAACAAAGAGAAGAAATGGAAAAAGAACATAAAAAATTTAATCGTATCTAATTATGGCAACTAAAAAAGTAAATATTGATATTATCGCTAAAGATAAATCGAAACAAGCTCTTAAAGGTGTTCAAAGTAATTTAGATAGAGTAAAAAGTTCTGCAGGAAAATTAAAAGCTGCTCTCGTTGCAATTGGTGGTGCATTAGTTGTTCGTGAAGTATTAAGAGTTACAGCGGAATTTGAAGATTTAAGAGACTCATTAAAATCAGTAACAGGATCAGCAGAGGCAGGTAAACAAGCATTTGATTTTATTTCTGATTTCGCTACTAGAACTCAATTTAGTGTTCAAGATTTATCTAGATCATTTATTACATTAAAAGCTAGTGGTATAGAACCAACCGAAAAACTTTTAAGAGTCTTTACAGATACAGCCGCAGTAACAACAGATCAATTAGGAGTACTCGAAGCTATGACTAGAGTATTTTCTAGAGGTGTGCAAGGTGGTTTAGGTTTAGAAGAACTCAATCAAATAGCTGATCGTGGTATTCCTGTATTTAGAATACTAGAAGAACAATTAGGAATAACAAGATTAGAAATATCAAAGTTCGGACAAACGACAGACGGTGCTAGGAAAATACTTGAAGCATTAGAAAAAGGATTAGGCGAAACATTTGCTGGTGCTACAGAAGAAAAATTAGATAACTTATCGGTATCATTCTCAAACTTTGGTATAGCATTAGATAATTTAAAAGATGCATTCGGACAAGAGGTATCGCCAGAAGTTACTAGATTTACAAATAATCTTGCCGCTACAATAACATTTATAGAACCAGTAATAGAATTACTTGGAAAGCTAACTAAATTTTTAATTCAAGGAGTCAATATTGCTTTTGAGTTAGTTGGAAAATCAGTTGCATTCGTAGTAAAGAAATTTTCAGATTTTTTAAGATTCTTAGGAGTCATTGATGCAGAAACAAAAAAGAATATTGAAGCTATTGATAACATGACAGACTCTATGAATAATTTAGGTAAAGAGACAGAAAAAGTTATAGAACTTACAGATCAACCTATTTTTGATTTAACTAAACAAATGCAAGATTCTGTAAAAGCAAATAATAAAATGATAGAAAATATAAAAAACAGGCAAAAAACAGAATTACAACTTATACAAGATAGAATGGATAAAGAACTAGAAATGGTTGATGAACAAAGACATTTGTTAGAGACATTAGCCAATGATAGAATTTTAGCAGGTTCTGATGCTGATTTAGAAAAAAGAATTCTAGCAAAACAACTCAAAGAATTAAACGATTTAGAAATAAAAATTAGATTAGAGGGCATTAATGAAAGACTTGAATTAGTTAAACAAGCAGCAGAAGAAGAAAATAGAATTAGACAACAAGCATATGATAAAAACTTACAAGCCATTAAAGATAAAAATTTTAATGAATTAGAACTAGAAAAACTTACAAAAGGACAAATAAAAGACCTTACGAAAGCGACTGGTCGTGAATTATTAGGCGAATTAGCTAAATCAAATAAAACTGCATTTCAATTAAATAAAGCATTAGCGATAGCAGATGCGGCAGTCAATACTGCTAGAGGTGTTACTAGAGCATTAGCATTAGGACCATTCGGAATTCCATTAGCTGGTTTAATAGCTGGTCTTGGTGCAGTTCAGATCGCAACGATTGCAAGTCAAAAATATCAAGGTCGCAGACTTGGTGGTCGTATGAATCAAAATCAACCATATATGGTAGGAGAAGCAGGACCAGAGCTTGTCGTACCTGATAGACCTTCAAATGTGGTTCCTAATAGTCAATTATCTGGTGGTCAAGGAGTAACAGTTAATTTTAATATTAGTACTGTAGATGCTAGAGGATTTAATGAGTTATTAGTCAATAGTAGAGGAACAATAGTCAATATGATCAATAACGCAGTAAATGAAAAAGGGAAAGTAGCGATTATATGAGTGGTGCTTTACCGAATACAGAGTTTCGTGCAGTAAATTTTAGAAGTAATCAAAAAACTTTATTTTCAGAAACAGATAGTGGCAAAACATTTAGACGACAAGTACAAGGTCAAAGATTTAGTTTTACAGTTTCATATCCTCCTATGAAAAGAACAGAGTTTGCTCCGATCATGGCTTTTATTATGAAGCAAAGAGCAAGAAAAGGAAATTTCACAATTACCTTACCAAGTTATTTTAATGCACTTGGTAGTGAAACAGGAACATTGTTAGTGAACGGAGCTCACTCTGTTGCAGACACAACAATCGCAATAGACGGATTTGCCAGCGATGGTGCTGGAAGACTAAAAGCAGGAGATCTTATCAAGTTTGCACATGATAAAGTTTATATGATAATTGATGATGTGACTTCATCAAGTAATGCTGCAACAGTAACGATTGAGCCACCACTTAGGACTGCATTAACGAATAATAGTTCTGTTTCTTATGATTCAATACAATTTACAGTACATCTAGCGAGTGATGTTCAAGAATTTAGAACTAATCAGAATGATAATGACGGTAATCTTTTGTTTACATATGAGTTTGATGTTATTGAAAGTTTATAATGGCGAGAGGATTATCAAGTTCCGTAAAAACAGAATTAGCGACAGGCTCGATTGATCCTGTATTATTAATTGAAATAGGATTTAGTACTCCGATATATTTAACTAATGCAAGTTTCGATATAGCTTCAAATATATCAGGCACATCAAGAACTTATGTATCAAATGGTCATTTGAGAAGCATTACAGGAGTTAATGAAACAAATAGACCAACAAAAAATACTTTATCAATTAGTTTGTCAGGAGTTGATCAAACTTATATATCAGTAGCTCTTAATGAAAATATTATTAACGATAATGTTTTTGTTTATAGAGGATTTTTAGATTCTAATAATGCTCTTATATCAGACCCATTTTTATTGTTTTATGGAACGATAGATGAATATAAAATTAGTGATAATACTACCACTGCTAATTTAATTATAAGTGTCACTTCACATTGGGGCAACTTTAGTAAAACATCTGGTCGTACTACAACAGATAATTCACAGCAAAGATTTTTTAGTTCTGATAAAGGCATGGAGTTTGCAGCTCTTACTGTTCGTGATATAAAATGGGGAAGAGTTTGAGTAGTTTAAACTTTTATCAAGGACAAAAAAAAGATGTCACAGATTTATATAATTTATTGGTTGAGTATAAGGAAACAGATTTAGCAGATTGTGATTTTCCTAAAATAGATACTCAAAAATTATTACACTTTATCAATACACTTTTACAAAAAGGCAAAGTTATTTGTATTAAAAATTTAGACAATGAAGAACTTATAGGAACTTGTATGTATAATAAATCCGAATATTGGTTTAGTAAAAAAGAAGCTATTGTTATACAAATGATATATATTAAAAAAGAATTTAGAAGTTTTAGTCTAACAAAAAAAATTATTGATACAGTAAAAAACGAATTCAACGATATGCATATACTTTTATCTATCACATCTGGTCTAGGTATTGACCCTGTATTTTATAAATTAGGATTTGAAAATATGGGTTCTAATTGGAGGTTGATTTAATGGGTGGTTGGAATCCTTTTGAGGAAATAGCTGATTTTGTTGAAGATATTGTTGATGTATTTGTTGATATTGTTGAAGATTTCGTTGGTTGGCTTATCCCTATGCCAGATATTCCAGACTTTGGCGATCTTCAAGCAGATCAAAATGCAAAAGGCGTTTTAGTAAATAAATTTAGTTCTAATGCTCATATACCTATTGTCTATGGAACAAGAAAAGTCGGTGGTAATGTAGTTTTTTTAGAAACATCAGGAACTGATAATGAATTTTTATATATGGCTATCGTATTAAGTGAAGGCGAAATAAATGATATTAGTTCAATATTTATAAATGATAGTCAAGTTACTTGGTCAGGCGATATAGCTGATAATACACAAATTACAGTAGCAAGTAGTGATGCAAATTTTTTTGATTCTACTAATTCAGAAAGTTTAATAACTTGTGAACCACATTTCGGTACTGATAGTCAAAACGCTTCATCATTATTGAGTACATTATCATCATGGACTTCAAATCATAGACTTAGAGGATTAGCATATTTAGCAATCAAATTTAAATGGAATGCTGATAAGTTTGGTTCGTTACCTACAGTCAATGCAGTTGTTCAAGGTAAAAAAGTTTATAATCCTAATTTAGATTCAACTGTTACAGGAGGTAGTGGAAGTCATAGAAAAGACGACTCAACTACATGGGCGTATTCAGATAATCCTATTTATCAATTATTAGATTATTTAAGAGATTCACGATTTGGAATGGGTATTCCTAATAGTTACTTTGATTCAAATTTTGCAGATTGGCAAATTGCTGGCGATGTTTGTGATACTGATATAACTCCATTTTCTGGTGCTAGTGCAATAGATTTAATGGATAGTCATACTGTTGTTGATACATCAAAAAAAGCTATTGATAATGTCAAAGATTTTATTCGTGGCTCTAGAGCTTATTTAAATTTTAGTGCAGGTAAATATAAAATCCTAGTTGAAACATCAGGTTCTGCTTCAATCACTCTTACAGAAGATAATATTCTTAATGGTATTACAGTTTCAAGTAAAAATAAAAATTCAAGATATAACAGAGTTATAGTCAACTTTATTAATCCAGATAAAAATTATCAATCAGATACTGCACAATTTCCGCCTGTAGATGAAACAGGATTAGCGAGTGCTGATCAACATGCTACAATGAAAACAGCAGACGGTGGTTTATTGTTAGAAGGTAGATTTGATTTTTCTATGTTAACGAGTCCTTATCAAGCTCAAGAAATGGCAGAAATAATTCTTCGTAGATCAAGATCAAGTTTAGATATATCAATAAAAGCAGATGCAACAGCTCTTGATTTGTCGATAGGCGATATTGTTAATGTAACTCATGCAACACCAGGATTTTCAGCAAAAGCTTTTAGAGTTCAAGGTCTTACTTTGAATGCTGATCATACAGTAAGTTTGCAATGTTCAGAACATCAAGATTCATTCTATACTTTCGGAACTCAACAGGAAGTAGCTTCTATACCTAGTACGACTTTACCAAATCCTTTTTCTGTAAGTCCTCCTGCAAGTATTAGTCTTGATGATGAATTAATTGAATATGCGGACGGTATTGTAATAACTAGATTATTGATAACAATAGGAGTTTCGCCAGATAGTTTTGTTGATAATTATGAAGTACAAATAAAACAAACAAAAGATCAAAATGGTGCAACTGTTACTGATTCATTTAGAGAAATAGCAGTAGGTAAAATATTAGAATATCAACACTTGAATGTGATTGACGGAGCAGAGTATCAAGTAAGAGTTAGAGCTGTAAATACTATCGGCAGTAAATCAACATTTATATCAACAACTAGAACTATAGTGGGTGGTGTTGAGGCACCTAGCAATGTGGAAGATTTCGCAGTCGAAATGCATGGACAAAATCATATGAAACTTACATGGACACCACCAAGTAAAAATAGTGACCTAGATATTTCTTTTTATGAGATTAGGTATCAAAATGTAACAACAGGCGCTAAATGGCTTAATTCAACAAATTTAGTAAGATGTCCTAGAAGAAAATGTGATAATGCTGTTGTTCCTGCACGCACCGGATCATATTTAATTAAGGCAGTCGACAAGAACGGTAATACATCTGCTGAAGCTACAATAGTCACAACAAATATTTCTGATATTCAAGCTTATCAAACAATATCAACATTTACAGAAACTCCAGATATATTTACAGCAGCTGATAATATGGACGCAAGTTTTCCTTTAGCAGTAAAAATAGATGCATCAGGCGATACAGTATTAACTTTAGATACTGTTACAAATTTTGATGATACTGTCGGAAACTTCGATAGTGCTAGTGGCGATTTTGAATTAGGAGGAACTGATACAACTTCAAATCCTAATTTTAATAATTCAAATAGAGATGCAAAAGGTTTTTACAATTTTACTAACAGTTTATCATTAGCTCAAATCTATGACGGAAATATTGAGCCAACAATTACATTAGATGCAGAAAATCCATATGATTTGTTTGATAGTGGTAGAGGAGCATTATTTTTTGACTCTGCTAAAGCACCGTTTGACGGTACTGAACAAATACACGCTTTTCACAGAGTTCAAATTGCAACATCAACATCTAGTCTTGCTAATTGTACGACCTTTGTAGATATAACACAATCAGCTACATTTAAATTTAAGTTTGCAAAATTTAGATTAAAACTTACTAATGATGACGATCAAACATCTAGTAATGTAAAAACTATTTCTATTAAATTAAATATGGAAGAAAGAACATTTGCACAAAACGATTTAACAACTTCATCAGGAACAAGAACGATAACATATACAAATCCGTTCTATGCAGTTCCTGCGATAGGTATTGCAGCTCAAAATATGGCAACAGGAGATACATTTACAATTTCATCAAAAACTGTTAATGGTTTTAGTATTGCATTTGTAAATTCAAGTGGCTCTGCAGTTGATCGGACATTTGATTACATTGCTAAAGGTTATGGGTTGCAAAGTTAAACAGAAAAGGATATAGATTATTATATGGCACAAGTAAGTGATGTAAGTTTGGCAAATCAGGGATTCAGTGCATTCCGCACGGAATTAAACAACATATTATCGGCGATTAATTCTTCTCATAGTGGAAGTTCAGCACCGGGTTCAGCTACCGCAGGCACGCTCTGGGTTGACACAGCAACAAGCGGAGTACTAAAATTAAAAATGAATGACGGAACAGATAATGTTGAAATTCTACAATTAAATATTTCAAGTAATGCTTTGACAAGCACAATGTCGGTAACAGGAACTATTTCCGAAACTGACCCAAATGCTTTGCCATTAGCGATTGCGTTAGGATAGGAGTAAAACATGGCTAATACTTTTAAGGTAAAGACAAACGGAGCTATGCCAGCCAGTGCAGGAACTCCGCTAACTTTATACACAGTACCGTCAGCAACAACAACAGTAGTAATTGGTTTAGTTCTTTGCAATATTCATACAACATCTGTTACTGCTAGTGTTCAATTAGTTTCTGATACAAGCGATACTGAAACGAATGAAACAGTTTTTGTAGCTAAAGATGTTAGCATACCAGCTGGTAGTTCACTTGAATTATTGACTGGTGGAAAAGTGGTTGTTCAAACAACTGACATTATAAAAATTGACTGCTCAGTTTCTGCAAAGATTGACGCAACATTAAGTATATTAGAGATTACATAATATGGGTTTTATTGGCAGACAACCAACTCCAGCACCATTAACAAGTTCAGATATAACTGACGGAATTATATCTACTGCGAAACTAGCAAACGATGCAGTCGATAACACAAAATTAGATTTATCTGCTAATTATGCTTTTACAGGAACAGTTAGTGGTGCTGGTGACCCAAATTTAGTTTTAATAAAAACTATTACTATAGCAGATGATACAACAGTTAGTTTTGTGAATGGTTCAAGTAGCGTTGTTTTTGATAGCACTTATAAAGTTTATAAAGTTATCGGAACAAGTTTAAATGTTCGTGACCAAGACGCAGTAGAGGTTGGTTTTAAAGCGAGTACAGATGGTGGTAGTAATTATAATGTAACAAAAAGAATAGTAGGTTACAAAAATAATATTGGTGGTTCTGGGGATACAAACCCCTCAAATACTGCATATAGTTCAACAGACCAAACTGGATTAGGTGTTTTTTGTTTAGATATAGACGGAGATCAGGCAGAAAATACTGTTGATTTTGAAATGAACATTTATAACCCAGCTAAAACAAGTGGATATAAAGGTATGAGAGTTTTAAGCACTTTTAGAAGATCAGGAGGGTACGGAGCAATGTCTGATGTATCAATGCTACTTGCTACTAACTCAGCTATAAATGCTTTTCAAATAGGTTTATCTGCATCTAATATTGATACAGGATTTATTAGTTTATATGGAGTAAAATCATAATGCCAAGATTTCATAATGTTAATGGTGTCCGTATTCAGTTTACAGCTGAAGAAGAAACTAAAAGAGATGCAGAAGAAAAAGCATGGGAAGATGGTGTTTTTGATAGAAGTTTAAATGGTCTTAGAGAAAAAAGAAATAGTTTACTTGCAAAAACTGATTGGACTGCAAGTAGTGATTTAACAATGAGTGATGAAATGAAAACATATAGACAACAACTTCGTGATGCTACAGAGGGTTTAGACACAGTAGAAAAAATAAAAGCATACGAATTTCCAACAGAGGTGCTTAAATGAGCTATATTGGTAAGGAACCCCAAACAGGCGCCTATTCTATGCTTGATGCACTTACAGCAAGTGCAACAGCAAGTTATAGTTTAACATTAGATTCAGTAGCTTTTGTACCAGAGTCAGCAAATCATTTACTTGTGTCACTTAATGGTTCTATTCAAAAAGCAGGGAGTAGTTATACAGTAAGCGGATCGACTCTTACATTTTCAAGCACATTAGCTTCAAGTGATTCTATTGATTTCGTTTTAGCGTTAGGTAATGTTTTAGATATTGGTACTCCAAGCGATGCTACTGTCACTAACGCAAAAACTAATTTTGTTTCAACATCAAGTGCCGCAGGATTGCAGATCAAAGGCGACGGAACTACTGACGGAACTTTACAACTTAATTGCTCGCAGAACAGCCACGGAATAAAATTAAAAAGTCCTGCGCATAGTGCAAGTCAATCTTATACTTTAACTTTTCCAACAACTGCACCAAGTGCAAACACATTTTTAAAAACTGATGGGTCTGGTAATTTAAGTTTTGCTAGTGCAGGTGGACTTGCATTAATAGATAATGGAAATGGTACATCTGCTTCAAGTTTAAGTATTCAGAGTAAATTTACCTCAACATACACAAACTACTATTTAGTGATTAATTTACAACCTGTAGGTAATGGTAATGATGTTAGAGTAAGATTATTAAAAGGATCAGCTCAAGAGTCTGATAGTGAATATAGATATGTTTTAAGAGAATTTAATAGAAGTTCATCAGGCACAAGTCAGAATGACACATCAGGTTGGGGTACAGATCATTTTAGATTAAATGGTGCAGGAATAAGTTCAAGTAATGAATTTGGTTTGACAGCAGTTATGTATATAATGAATCCTTTAACACAAAGTTCTACAAACACACCAAACGATTGTATGATTATGGCAGATACAATGTATTATTCTGATAACTCAAAAATTAACAGAGCAGTTATAAGTGTTGATTATCAAACTTCAGAAGATTTTGATGGAATACATTTTTATTTTTCTAGTGATAATATTCAAAAATATAATTACTCTTTATTTGGGATAAGTGGTTCGTAATGGCAGATCAATTTAAAAGTATTAATGGCAAACCTGTTAAGATGACTGCAACAGAAATAAAACAAATGAATGCTGATAGAAAAAAATGGACGGAAGAAGTAGAGCAAAGAAAGAAAGATCAAGCACAATTTGAATTAGACCAAAAGACAGGTAATCAAAAACTTTTAAATTTAGGTTTGACACAGGCAGAGGCTACAGCACTTACAGGTTATACACCACCAGAGGAAGAATAGAGATGACATTAGTTAAAGTTAGAAGTCGTGGAATAAACTTAGCAGATGATTTTGCATTTACAGGCAGTATTAGTGGTGCTGGAAAAATTTTAACTGTTTCTGAAACTATTTGTGCTACTGGTCAAGATTATACAGGAACATCATATCAAAATGTTTTTAGTGCTAGTATAACTCCTAGTGCATCATCAAATAAAGTTTTATTAATCGCAAGACTGAATTATCAACTATACTCTAGTTCTGAAGATTTTTTAAGAGCTGTTTATGCGATTAGAGATAATAGCGAATCAGAAATTACTGTTTCTGATGCTGTAAAAAAAGGTGGTAGCGATGGTAGAGAGCATTCCTCAAATACTACTTTAATGAATCTTCACTCACCAAACACGACTTCAAGTTATACATACTATGTTTCACAAAAATGTGTTGGCTCAAATAGAAGATGCTCAATATATGGAAATAATGCTGCTTATGGCACAAAACCATCAAGTTTAATTTTAATTGAAATGTCTGCATAATGGAAGATAGAGATAAATTATACTTAGCATTACAAACTCTTAAAAATGGAGTAGAATATGCTTTTGATAATGCTGAGGTTAATGAAACAAGTTTCAACGACATTAAATGGGTAACAGGGGTAGATGCTGGAGGAAGTGCAGTTACTACTACAACTTGTCCTCACTCAGAAATAACTTGGACTCTTGTAAAAGCAGAAATGGATAAACTCTAAATTGAATGTGGAAACCTTTTATTATAGGCACAATATTAGCCACCATAATAATTTTTTTTCTTAATAGTATGATGAATTCCGCATTAGCGGAAACGAATACAGTATCATCAACCGTAGTTACAAATAGTACTCCTCCCACAGCGAATTCGCCAAGTGTAGTAGTAAATAATTCAGATATTTGTAAGACAGCTGTAGCAGGAGCTGTGCAGACTCAAATACTTGGAATTT
>VTLG01011233.1_pt1 | contig 30706 bp, 26 predicted proteins | sample 4694571 | NCBI WGS metagenome assembly VTLG01 (sample SAMN12604809, study PRJNA352737) | marine metagenome | biome: ENVO:00000447; feature: ENVO:00000209|ENVO:00000569|ENVO:01000036; material: ENVO:00002151; isolation source: viral sequences binned using virsorter ...
TGACGGATTGAAGTGGTCTGATAAAGATTACGGCAAAGCTTTTAAGCGTTCCTAATGGGACAGTTTATACAGCATGTTGGCTGTGAAGAATGTGGTTCTTCTGATGCTAACGCTATTTACGAAGACGGTTCTAGCTGGTGCTATAGCTGTCATACTTACAAATGGAATAGAGGAGAGACATCTGTGGCTAAATCTATAGCAAGTGCAGTACGGGATCAGTTTGAACAGTTACCTACTGGTGGTTCTCTGTCTGAGATTAAGGATAGAGGGATTAACTCGGAAACGTGTAAGAAATATAATGTGAAAGTCATTAAGGACAAGGATGGTAATATTACGCATCATCACTATCCTTATTATGACAAGAATGACTCTCTTGTGGCTTATAAAATACGTGAAGTAGCTACCAAAAACTTTAGAACAACAGGTAGCTGGCCTGTCACTGGTCTATTTGGACAACAGTTATTTAATAAGCCTACCAGTTTCATTACTATCTGTGAAGGCGAATTAGACGCACTGGCGACACGTCAGATGCTGGGTAACTATCCTGTTGTGTCTATACGAAATGGAGCAGCTTCTGCTTTAAAGGACTGTAAAAGATCACTTCAGTTTCTTGATCAATTTGAAAATATAGTCATTTGTTTTGACTCTGACGAGGTTGGAAAGAAAGCATCTAAAGAGGTAGCTGATCTATTCACTCCGGGTAAGTGTCATATTCTAACAACTGAACTTAAAGATCCTTGTGAGTATTTAGTTCAACATAAATCTAAACAATTTGTTACTGAGTGGTTTGAGAATAAGAAACAATATACTCCTGAAGGTATCATTTGTCTTGCAGATATGTGGGACTCTCTTTCCACAAAAGAAGATATTGTCACAGTCGATTATCCGTGGTCAGGTTTACAACATCTGACATATGGTATGAGATTGGGTGAGCTTTGTACATTTGCAGCAGGTACAGGAGCAGGTAAAAGTACAGCAGTTCGAGAGCTTGCCTATCACATACTGATGAATAGTTCTTTTAATATTGGTATGATATTTCTGGAAGAGACTGTGAAGCGTACTGGTCTGGCCTTGCTGGGTATACATGCTAACAAACCTATGCATCTTCCTACTTGTGAATACACGGACGAAGAATTTAAGGAAGCATTCGATGCTGTCAGTATGGACAGACGTGTGTTTCTCTTCGATCATTTTGGTTCGTGGGGTATAGACCAGCTTCTTTCCCGTGTTAGATTTATGGCAAAAGGACTTGACTGTAAGTTTATTTTCCTTGATCATATTTCAATTATCGTTTCGTCTCAGGAATTTGGAGATGAACGTAAAGCTATAGATGAAGTAATGACTAAACTTCGGATGCTTGTACAGGAACTTGATATTCATCTTGGTATTGTTACTCATCTTAAACGGGTTGCTAATGGAGCGCATGAAGAAGGACATAATGTATCACTGAGTCATCTTCGTGGCAGTCAGGGCATAGCACAGTTATCCGACATGGTATTGGGATTGGAACGTGACAGTCAGAATGAAAATGAACTTATCCGTAATACTACTTTGATACGTGTTCTTAAAAATAGATTCAGTGGAGATACTGGCCCTGCCTCTTACTTGCGGTATGATAGAACAACGGGTCGTCAGACTGAGATAGATAGATCTGAAATGGAACCAAGTGAAGTGGAAGAAGAAACAAATGATGACGATGAGATACCCTTCTAAATGAAACTTGTTCTTGACATTGAAACTGATGGGCTAGATCCCACTTGCATTCATGTGGCTGTTTGTAAAAACATTGAGTCAGGTGAGGTAACTTCTTTCAGAGAGTGGGACAAAGTTTTCTTTCAATCCTATCTAAATAAAGCTGATCAGGTTATTATGCATAACGGTATTTCATTTGATCTTCCGATACTGGAAAGATTGTGGGGTATATCGTTCCCTTACACAAAAGTCTTGGATACTCTTGTAATATCTCAACTCCATAATCCGATACGTGATGGCGGTAATGGATTACAAAACTGGGGGAATATTCTTGGGTTCCCTAAAGATGAGAAGCCTGTTTCTTTTAAAGAGTTTACAACTCAGATGCATAACTACTGTGTGCGTGATGTGGAAGTTACAGAGAAAGTCTACCATAAGCTACGATCAGATATGAAGGGATGGTCGAAGCGTTCTGTTGATCTGGAGCATACGGTTAGACGACTAATGGATTTACAAACTCAACATGGATTCTTTATAGACCAACAGAAAGTACATACCCTTGTAGCTTCCCTGTCTGATGAAAGTGGTGAACTTGAGGATCATCTTGTTGAAGTGTTTGAGCCTACTTATAAAGAGCTTAAAACAAAGACTAATATCATTCCGTTTAATCCTCAGAGTCGTCAGCAAATAGGTGACAGGCTTATGAAACGTGGATGGGAACCAACTCAGTTTACAGATAAGACGGGACTTCCTGTCGTTAATGAAGGAACACTTGCAGACTGTACGGTTCCAGAAGCTAGACATATTAGAAGGTATATGTTATTGCGTAAACGTACTGCACAGATTTCATCTTGGGTTAAATCAATTAATCCTGATACCGACAGAGTACATGGGAAGGTCATTACTATAGGTGCAGTAACGAATCGTATGAGCCATAACTCTCCTAACATGGCTCAAGTACCAGCAGTTCATTCACCATACGGAAAGGAATGTCGTGAGTGCTGGACAGTGGAGGACATTGACAACTACCGTCTGGTAGGTGCTGATGCGTCTGGGTTAGAGTTACGCTGTCTGGCTCACTACATTGATGATCCGAATTACACAAAAGAAATACTGGAAGGTGATGTTCATACTGCTAATATGAAAGCGGCTGGGATAACAGACAGGGATCAGGCAAAAACTTTTATTTACGCCTTTCTTTACGGGGCTGGACCTTCCAAAATAGGTTCTATAGTTGGTGAGGATGCCCGTGCTGGACAACAGTTGATTACAAAGTTCTTACGTGCTATGCCTAAGTTATCTCACTTCAGAGAGCATACAATGCAGCAAGCGGAAGAGACAGGAATGGTTAAAGGTTTGGATGGAAGATACTTTCACATTAAAAGTAATCATTCTACAGTTAACACCTTACTTCAGGGGGCAGGTGCAATCATTTGTAAAGATTGGCTTTGTAATATAGTTGAGTACATAAATGAAAAAGGATTGGATGCTAAACCTGTTGCTAATATACATGACGAGGTTCAGTTTGAAGTACATAAAACTGACGCTGAAGAGTTATGTAATGTATCTAAACAAGCAATTAAAGATACGGAAGAAAGTTTAAATGTACGCTGTCCTCTCGACAGTGAATCAAAGGTTGGATTTAACTGGTCAGAGACACATTAAGATGCCTTATAAAGATCCTGAGAAACAGAAACAAAGATTAAGAGATGCTCGTGCAACTAATAAACAATGGGCCATTGACTATAAAGGAGGTAAGTGTGAGTCTTGTGGACTTGTTCCAGAATATTTAGTTGTCCTTGAGTTTCATCATAGAAATATGAATGAAAAAGAGTTTAATATTAGCAGAGAATCAAATATGTGTCTTGATAGTTTTAAAAAGAAAGTTACACCCGAACTCGATAAATGCGCCCTTCTATGTGCTAACTGTCATAGAATTGAACATGCTAAATGGAATGAAGAAAGAATGAAGAAATGATTGACGAAGTAATTATAAAACCTGAATGGATTAAAGACGCTGAAGCTAAATCAGAATCATTAGGAGTCCTTAACAATTCTATTTCAAAAGGACAAGGAAATGTACTTGGTTTTATAGGTGAGTATGCGGTGCTGTCTCTGTTAAAAGAAGGTCATATGTCAAATACTTATGACTATGATATTGAAACTCCGACAGATACCATTGATGTAAAAACAAAGAGATGTAAGTATAAACCCCATCCCCATTACATGTGTACTATTGCGGCTTACAATACAACTCAAAGATGTAGTCGATATGTATTTGTAAGAATGCTTTCAGATTACAGTAAATGTTGGGTGTGTGGGTGGATACAAAAGAAGAAGTATTTTAATGAAGCGAAGTTTATGAAACGAGGAGAGGAGGATGGTGACAACGGATTTATTATAAAAGCAGACTGTTACAACTTGCCGATAAATAAATTAAACGATATCGAATTTTTTTCTTGACACGCGGTTTCGCTTGGTTTACGGTGGGTTTACGATGAATTTTAATTGAAACTTATAGTAAAGGAACTAGACTATGCCAGTAATTTCTGGAAAAGCGTATTGGCCTAAACTTCATACTCCAATGGGAACTCAATTAGCTCCTGATGATAAGAGGTATTCTCTTGATGTAGGTAATCTTGATAAAGATAATATCAAGAAAGCCAAAGATCTTGGTATGAATATTAAAACTGACGATCCTAATTCCGGTAAAGCAAGTGCCGGATTAAAGGATAAGTTTGTTACTCTTAAAAAGTATGGGTTTGATTACAATGGTAATCTTAATCCGAAACCGCCATTAGTTGATGCTAATAATCAACAGTTGTCGGATGAGATGTATAAGAAACTTGGTAATGGCTCGGAAGTAAATGTTAAGTTTACTTCTAAAACAACTAAGAGTGGCTTTCATCAGTTTCATCTTGAAGCAGTTCAGGTAACATCATTAGTTGAATATGATGCTCCTGATTCCGGTGATGATGAGGTCTTTGAAGTTGTTAAAGGCGGTTTCAAAGCATCATCTGCTGATGCGGCAGAAGACGCACCATTCTAACTCGCTGAACATGGGGTAACAGTATCATGGCTTCATTATCTACCATTCCAGAAGATCTTCAATCTTTATGGTCTAACGGGGTTTCTCCTTCCCCAAAAGATCTTAAAGTATTCTGTGATAATATAGCTGATGCTGTTACCTCATCCTTTCAAGAAGCAGTATCCAAAGACCCTAAAACAATACTTCGTATGTCGTCTATTGGTAAACCTGCCAGACAACTATGGTATGAATCTAAATATATTGATGAACCGGAAGAGCTAGACTACAGCTTACGTATAAAATTTCTTTATGGACATCTCCTTGAAGAACTCCTTGTTCTCCTTCTTAAAATGTCAGGACATTCTGTGGAAGAGCAGCAGCTTGAACATGACATTGATGGGATTAAAGGGCATCAGGATGCGAGAGTAGATGGTGTCCTTGTTGATTTTAAATCTGCTTCGGGAAGATCATTTGCTAAGTTTAAGAATCAAAGATTAGTAGGTGATGATCCATTTGGATATGTGGCTCAGATATCTGCTTATGCAGAAGCAAATAAAGATCAGGAAGCTTCCTTTATTGTAATAGATAAACAATCAGGTGAAGTTACTGTAATGCCTCTACATAATATGGAAATGATTGATCCAAAAGAAAGGATAAAGAATCTAAGAGAAGCTCTTGAACAAGATACTCCTCCATCAAAATGTTACTCACCTGTACCAGATGGACAGTCGGGTAACATGAAGCTTAGTTCAGGATGTAACTACTGTCGTTTTAAATTTGAGTGCTGGGAAGATGCTAATGAAGGCAGAGGACTACGTGGTTTTAAATACGCTAATGGAATTAGATATCTAACTTCAGTAAGGAAGGCTCCTAATGTCGAAGAGATCACGCCCGGTTTTTAGATCTAAATTTGAAGAGATGGTTTACGAAGATCTGTCTCACAGAGAAATCAAAATGGAATATGAACCGTTTAAGATTGACTATACTATTCCTGAGACTTATAAAAAGTACACCCCTGATTTCGTACTTGAGAATGGAATCTGTATTGAATGTAAGGGATGGTTCCCTTTAGACGCTCGTAAGAAAATGATTTTTGTGCGGAGTTCTAATCCCCATCTTGACATTCGCTTTGTTTTCATGGATGCTGATACTAGAATAAAAAAGAATAGTTCTACTACATTAGGGCAGTGGGCCACTAAACATAAATTTATGTGGGCAAGAGAAACTGTACCGAAAAGCTGGGTTGATGAAAAAGAAAGCAGGAATAAAGATGGAGATAGAAGTGAGGCAGACCACCGCCTTTACTTCAGCCGCTACGGAGCATATGCCCCCGTCTGAAGTTTCTATATCCAGCGGTGAAGAAGGTTCGTGGAGTTACTTTGAAAGTAAATATATTTTTAATGAAGATCAGGAAGAGTTAAAACAAACAAGTCCAGAGAGAGTCATGTTTATAGCTGTATTTCTACAATCTCTTTTAGATGCTACCAAACCAGAGTATGAAGGGGAACCTCGTTTGTCTGTAGCAAATCGTGACTGTGCTGTTAAGTGGTTCACTCAACCAGCTTGTGTTACTGCTTCTACTTTTGAACCTATTTGTGAATTAGCAGGTATTGATCCAGAGTATGCAAGAAATTATTTTAATTTAATTATGGAAGGTGAAAGGGAGTTTACTTATAGACGTATTAATATATTGCTAAACTCAACTAAGACATGACAAAAGAAAAAGAATCTGTATTTGATTTAGATAAAGATCAGATCGTTTTATATAATGATATCTATAAACTTATTACTCCTTATATAAAACCTGACAATTCTGATTCTTTATTAATGACATCAGGTACATTACTTGCTATAGCTATTCAGCTTTATACGGCTATGTATAAGGATGATAAGGCTATTTATACTATACTAGAAAATGCTAAAGAATCTCTTCCCAAACTACGGGAATCTATAGAGAATAATTTAAAAGTCCCAACTGTACATTAAAAGAGGTATCCATGTTTATCGCATTTAGTATAATTTCGTCCTTGCTTTTTGTTTCGGAGAAGAGTACATATTTTGAACAGGTTCAACAACAAATGGATGCTGGAGCGGAATGGCATTACATAGGACAAACCGCTGCTGATCCAAATGCTGAACAGATCTTTACCTTTCCTTCAGAGAAAGGATCAAAAACAATTTTGTTTAAACTTAAATAATGTTTAAAAGGAGAGAGAACATAATGAAGAGTGACCCAGTAAATAACCCACCTCATTATAACCGTAAGAATATTGAAGCCATTTGTGCTATTGAAGCCAGTATGGATGAAGAAGAGTTTCGTGGGTATCTTAAAGGTAATACACTTAAATACATGTGGCGTTATAAGTATAAAGACAGCCCCGTAGAAGATCTCGAAAAAGCACAGTATTACCTTAACCTCTTGATAGTAAAGGCAAAAGAACATTATGGCTCGTCGTCGGAAGACTCCTAATCCTAAACATGACTATATGGCAACTAAGCATAACGCTATGATATTAGTTAATAATATTAAACGCCATTATAAGAGCTATAATTATACCGACTTTGATATCTGGTGTGAAAAAGAAAAGTTAGGTGATAGTCACATCTGGGTTGTAAGAAGTAATCTAGGACAGCAACTTTACAACCTGTCGTAAGTTAACACATAAAGGAGAATACTATTATGTCTACGTGGCGTAGTAACGAGAACCCTATGTTTCGCTCACCTCTAAGTGAAACTATTTTCAAACAGAAGTATCAGCATGAAGGATGTGAAACGTGGACTGATCTGGCACGTACTCTTTCATATGATGTGTGTGGTAATCTTCTCAGTGAAGAAGAAGTTAATGAACTCTCTAATCTTATAAGTGATCTTAAATTTATTCCGGGCGGCAGGTATCTCTACTATGCTGGACGAGATAATAAATTCTTTAACAATTGTTTCCTACTTAAAGCAGAAGAAGATACCCGTGAAGATTGGGCTGATCTCAGTTGGAAATCTGAGAGTTGTTTAATGACAGGAGGAGGTATCGGTGTAGATTACTCAGTGTATCGGGGATCTGGTGAGATCTTACGTGGCACAGGCGGTGTAGCATCTGGTCCTATTCCCAAGATGCAGATGATAAATGAAATAGGCAGACGTGTGATGCAAGGCGGTAGTAGAAGGTCTGCAATCTATGCAAGTTTAAATTGGAAGCATAAAGATATTAATGAGTTTCTTAATGCAAAGAACTGGGATGAGATGGAGATTGGTGGAACAGATCTGACAATGGGGGATCTGAAGAAAAAGGATTTTAACTTTCCTTGTCCACTAGATATGACAAATATATCTGTTAACTACGATACAGAGTGGTTACTTAACTATTGGAAAACAGGAGAAGTGGGTGATGTCTTTAGGAATAATATACGTCAGGCTCTTAGAACAGGAGAACCGGGATTCAGTTTCAATTTCTTTGACAAAGAAAAGGAAACCCTCCGTAATGCCTGTACTGAAGTTAGCAGTTCTGACGATAGTGATGTATGTAATCTTGGTAGTATTAACTTAGGTCGTATAGACTCTATCGAAGAACTTTCTACAGTGGTGGAACTTGCTACCAAGTTTCTTATATGTGGTACTCTTAAAGCCAAACTTCCTTACGAAAAGATATATGACGTGCGTCAGAAGAATCGTCGTCTTGGTTTAGGTATGATGGGTATACATGAGTGGCTTCTTAAAAACGATTATAAATATGAAATTGTTCCTGAGTTAGAGAACTGGTTATCTGTTTATAAAGGAGTGAGTGACAAAGTTTCCAAAGAGTTTGCTGATCATCTTAGTTTAAGTCGTCCTGTTGCTAATAGAGCAATAGCTCCAACAGGTTCCATTGGAATACTGGCTGGAACAACAACAGGAATTGAACCTATATTTGCGGTAGCTTATAAAAGAAGGTATCTTAAAGGCGGTAACAGATGGCATTATCAATACGTAGTTGACGCAGCCGCTTCCGAAATCATTAACATTTATGGAATTGATCCAGACTCTATAGAGACAGCAATAGATCTTGCTGAAGATTATGAAAGGAGAATAAAGTTTCAGGCAGGTGTACAGCGTTATGTTGATATGTCTATTAGTTCTACAATTAATTTACCAGAATGGGGGAGTAAATTAAATAATGAAGAAACGGTGGAATCATTTTCGCAAACACTATCCCGATATGCTTCTGATCTACGGGGCTTCACTGCTTATCCTAATGGTAGTCGTGGTGGGCAACCTCTCACAAAAGTCCCATATACAGAAGCCGTTGACAAACTTGGAGAAGAATTTGAAGAGTCCATAGAAGCACATGACATCTGTGATATTACTGGACGTGGAGGATCGTGTGGTGCTTAAACATATTTTAAAGTGGTGGAATAAATTACTACAGGGGAAACCTGTTCCTCAATATCTGTCGGGTAAAGATGATAAATCTAACTGATAACGCAGACATACATCTGTCTTCAGTTCTTAATGAGAATACTGGTATGTATACTGCTGTCAGACTATCTGTTAATAGCGGTGGATGTTCAGGCTTTACCTATGATTGGCAGTTGACTAGCTCAGAAGAAAAAGGGGATCATGTTATTGATCTTGACTCAGGTAAACTGTTTATAGATAGTGTGTCTCTTTTATACCTAGCAGGAATGACAGTGGACTATAAGAAAGATATCTTTGGTCAGCGTCTTATGATTGACAATCCTAATGTAGAATCCATGTGCGGATGCGGAGAAAGTTTTCAAGTATGACTATCTTAGATAAACAAACACCAACTCATACAAAGGATTGGTATATAAAATGGGCAGCTTCTGTTGTTCTTTTATTAGGAATGCTCCTGACTGCCAATAATATATATCCTCTTAATCTTGTGTTCCATGTTATTGGGTTAAGTGGTTGGTTCACAGTTGCGCTAATCTGGAATGATCGTGCGCTGATTGTTATCAATGCAGTTTCAATTGCAATCCTGATGAATGGACTGTTAAGATACGCACTTGAATGTAAAGATTGTTTGTGGTATAACATTGGGTAAGAATGCTTCCAAGAAGGTTCTTGTTTATTTTAACGCTTAATACACGAGGTTAATATGTACTATCGACTAGCCACTAGCTATTCCAATCTTCCATCCACTCTTTCAAAAGATGCAAAGGTAAAAATCAATCGGATTATTGAAGAGGATGAGGAAGAATCTAAGAAGCAAGCTATCAAAGAACGGATAGAAAGACTTACAGAAGCCATTCAACGGCTTGAAGAGGAATTAACTTACCTTGAAACAGGTATTTCTCCTGAGAGCCGCTTAGAGAAGGCTGGGTAAGAGTCGGGGTCGTTCTGGTAGGGTAGGTCCAAACGACTACGACTAGGCTACTCACGCCTCAAATACGGGCCTCATTTTTTCATATTATTTCTTTGAACGCCCTTCCACTTCTCCGCTGTACGCATTCCACCTAATCCTAAGAGACTGAGGGTCAAAGTTAGTAAACCCTCTGTCTGAATCTGTGGAAGTACAATATCCAGATTGGAAACAGCAAGACCCCAAATAGCTATCGGTTGGAATACAAACTGCCACGCCAACCCGAAAGCACAGATCCACATGATAGCTGGTCTGGCTCCGGCAACAAATATACTGGGATGCTTTGCCTGTTCCAGATTTGTCTGTGCTTGTGCAAGATCAAGTGAAACGATCTGGGATTTTAATTCGTGAGAGAGCTTTGTCTTTAGATCCTTATCCTCCACAAACTTATCGAGAACTTTTCCTGCAACTCCGATTACTGACTCAGCAATTCCTAACATTTAACTATTCCTTAAAAAAATATTAAATAAACTACACCACTTAACACAACTATATCAGCACCTATAGACCATACAATGTATCCTTTAAGCATCCACTTACCAATTCCTTCTAACATTTTTATTCTTCCATTAAAGGATCTGTATAACCCAGTGTATCACAAACAAGATCCATTACATCCATTTTAAGTTTATCCAACATTACATATAAAGTAGAAGCACTCATGTCTCCTGCCATCATATCTTCCATTTTACCTGACTTGTTAAAAGACAGACACACTACACCAACAATACTTTCATCATTTTCTATCTTAGACATTAGTTCTTCCACACATTTGTAAACTGCCCTACGCGAAGCTACGTAGACCTGATGATCTGACTGTTCAGCAAACAAATCTATATTCGCCAGTGTATCAGTAGGAAAGTTTATGATGTTGTCGTCGTCATCCGTCATTCTTTAGGATCTCTTCGTAAGTTCTACTCTTGTATCCCTTTTTCAAACGATCCTGCCACACACCATTAACCAGACCGTCACAGTAAACATCTATGTTCAGATCAAGTATCTTACTGTCCAGCATCTGTTCCACATCTTGTGCAAGTGCAAGCAACTCTCCCGTTGTCCAGAACTTTTCATTCTCATCGGTTCCTGTTTCTATTCCTACATTCATATACTTTGGCTGACCGTCTTCTCGCTTGGAATCAAAATCTTCTGGTTTCTCTGCAAGAGAAGAGTCAAAGCCATACAAATGAAAGTTACGAAACCCCATCGTATGAAATAAACCAACTGTTCTGGTAGCGGCACACGTCCCACCTGTTATCAGAAAGCTACCAGCAAGAAACTCATACTTGGCTACTGCTTGAGAGAAGGCATGGAACCCTACGATGTTCTCTGTCTTTGTCATCAGGTAATCGAGAACAGAAGTGTCTGTCATACTGGCTACAAACATAATAGTTTCTTCTGGTATATTCTCGAACAGCGTCTTGCGAACCACACCATGTGTTGACTCACCTTCTATAGATCTGGGATCAAGGATGGTACATCCAAACGGAATAATGTCATGCTTCAACAGTGTCGGTAAAGAATGCTTAACACACATGATCTTTGCATCGTACTTCTTCTGACGTTCTTTGATGTCATCTATGTACTTTTCAAGAGAAGGTCCGGCAGACGCGACGATAACATGCTCGTCATTTATGTATCCCTTTTCATTAACCAGACGTTTAAACTTTGGAGTATTTACTTCAATGTTATTTTTAATGTGTTCTTTCGGCATACAATCTTGCGGATTAACTTTAATAGGGACACGACCTGTCGTAAGATTAGACGGCAGTGTTAACTTGTCGTCACTGACAACGATAGCAAGGTTGGTTATACCGCCGCCGATAACACCGTCTTGTGTCGGTATAATAACTTTAGTTGCTTTTTCATCCACATCTTTGTCGAAGATTTCATTACACCCAAACTGTGTAGTATCTGGACCTACATCCCCATTAATGTCTGGGGTATAGAAGTCATCAAATAACACAACAGGAAGATGCTTGACAAAATTATAATCAGATCTGATGGTTTCAACGCTGTGTCCTCCGTCAACATATGCAAACTGTGGCTTGATGTTATGAGTATTACAGTAGTCTTTATTCTTTAAGACCTTTAAAGTCTCACGTGTGTTGCCCTTAATGATACAGTAGGTAAACTCTTTACCATTCTTTGCAGCAGTCTGTGCAAAAGAATACATGTACTCTTTAACGTCAGCTTCGCTGTAATGTTTCTTTACATTCTTTTCTGTTTGATCGTCTTCTTCAGTCGCCTCTTCAAACAAGTCGAACCCTGTATAGTGAACCTTCTTGACACCAGCATCAAACAAACCTGAAGCCATCTTGATAGCACGTGCGCCACTCCACGTACCTATCTCCAGTATGTTATCAAACTTGTAATGCGCTACTATCTTAGGGATCAATTCATTACGGCGCGGCCCTGTTACATCAGGTGGTAGATCTCCTGTTATCTTACGGTTCCCTTTGTTATGAACCATGTACTTTCCGACTTCTGAATACTCGAATGCATCCAGATCCGTACAGCCTTCTGAAAGATTACAAACATTCAGTCCATGCACGGCATACATCGTAAGAAGTCTGGTAAAGACAAACGCATCTGTCCATTCTCTGTATCCGAATATCTCACCGCTTACGTAGATCCCCCGAAAGTCACTTAGAAACTCCTGCACTCTCATGCTGGTCAGATTAAAAGTAATAAAAGAAGTACAGCTATAGTCGATGGAAGTTCGACCAAGATGACAGATGTCGGCAAACTCTATGTTGTCGCCTTTACATATCATCTCTGTTGCAGCTTCAAGACTGACTTCCTGTTTAGTTTTAGAGTCTGAGTCTATCCATGCAAGATGTCCTATGTCAGCGTGTAAAGGATTAGCTCCTGCCTTTGCAACTGCACCATGTACAATATGAATGATCCTTCTTGCTTCTCCCGTTATAGCAAATACTTTATGAGAGAACCGTGCGGCATCCATACGGTAGTTGTATGTTTCATCCTGTACAAAATTCTTTGGAGGCCACTCTGTTTCAGTCTCCTTTTGTTCTTCAGACTTACCGTTGTTCTGACCAAACGTTTTATGAAACTCTTTCCACTCCTTATCCTTTTCAAGTTTGAAGTAAGAGATACGAGGACTGTCTACGATGTCTTCCGGCAGTTCTCCACCGTCATAGTAAACGGCAAGCTGGATCTGGTCGTCCCACTTTTCGTCAAATGAAGTAAGGAAATCTTTGGCGTAGAGATCCCACGCCTTTACATTAAAGCTAGTTACTAAGTTTATCGGCATATAATTTCTTCTTAAATTTATCGGCAAACAATGCTCCTGTCGCAACTCTAGTGTATACACTTTTCCATTCTTCAGCGTATTCTACATTTTCATATTTTTCAAACCACGGACCACCTTCTGAGAAATGTACAGCGGCAGGTTCGTCTTCAAGCTGTGTCACACCGGGAACGTAATTCCACTTTGGATGTATCTCTCCAATCTCATCATCCTTTAACCACGAAAACGTATGAAGTTCTATTCCGTCTGCTTCATTTAATTTGAAGTATCCCATTTTTTCATTAGACGGATGATCCAGATTCCACAGCATCATAGAAGACCACAGCTTACGTGGATACCCTGTCTGTATTTTATTATCCATCTTAACAGTATTGGTAGGGGTCCAATCAAACTTGACACACATGACAGCGTACTTGTCATCTGTCAGTTTAAACAGTTCTTCTACAGGTACACGAAAAAGAAAGTCACAGTCCACAAACATTGTCCATCCGCATTGCTTATGGACTTTAGTTGCGTACTCCTGTATTCCAAATCTGGTATGGGAGAACTCAGTAGAGAACGGCTTGCCGTCCAGTTCGTCCCAGTACTGACCGTCTTCATCTATGATCCATCGTCTATAGAACAGCCCATAGTAACGCATCTCCTGATGTTTAAGGGGAATAACATTGATACTGAAATCGTCATTGTTATATTTCATAAGTGTGTGACGACACACTGCGTAGGCATCATGCTCACGAGCATCATACCCCACATATACGTTGATAGGTGCTTTCATAATGATTTAATTTATATGATTAAATAAGGCTAATGTCAACCTTCTGAAGCAACAGCACCTTCCATGATATAACGCTGTATTTCTGGACGTACTGACTTACGTACACGTGGACCTGTTGTAAGTGAGAGAGCATCATGCGCTCGTAAGGCACGTTTGTAAATAGATTTCAAGTTAATATTATATTGTTTAGACGGTGTTGCTGCATTATCAATATCATGTTGCATAACTTTGAGATAATCTTCGTAGTACTTTTGCATGTTGTCAGTAGCACTGCTGAGATTTCCATTTTGAATATCTGTCATATACCCACTCAACGCTGTAGCCATACGACTACTGTAGTATTCTTTTCCGTTAGCTGCTCTGTACTGATAGTAATTCTCCTGTCCTCGTCTGGCTCTGGCACGAGCAACAGTAGCAGGAGTAAACCCCATAGAATAAATAAACTTCTCTCCCAGCCCAAGTTCTCCAGCAGGTAACAGTTGTTGTCCTCTTGCTGTAAACGTACCGTACTGACTTTCTCCAAGTGAAGCTCTTATGAGATTACCCATTGCTATCGGAAATAATGCAGCGGCTGTCCCGATCATATCTCCTCTGTCGTAAGAAGTGTTTACTCCTTGTACCGTATCTATAATACGGCTGATAGCCGGACCTGTATAATCTGTAGGATCACCACCCATGAGCAATCGTAGTGGGATAACGTCACCATACGAAGCACGTCTGGATATATCCATTCCCATTCCACGCGGCAGTCCTCGTAACAGCATGTCGGTTGCATTGTATCCCAGAATAGGACCAAGTACTTCACGTGTTCCCTGTTCAAAGTCCTGACCAACTTCATCTCCAAAGTTCTCAGTGATGAGTCTCCACAACTGTTTGAAGTTTTCCATGAACGGAAGACCCATAGCTCCACCAAACGCGAACATGGTTAAAGCCATCATGCCAAGTTGCTTACGGGCCATGCTCTTGATAGCTACCTGATCTTCAGCACTAAAGTTTCCTAGTCTACCACCCATACTTTTTGTTAACGCATCTGCATACAATCCAACCATCTGCCACATGAAACTTTGAAACTGGGTTACGACACTCATTATCGGTCCCTGAAAGAACATGGGACGATTTTCTTTTCCCATAAAGAACTGTGTCTTTTCTACACCCATAGCTCCCATTGTTCTGGCAAATGTTTCTGGGTCCATTGCATCCAGATTCTGTTCTCCAAATCTGGTTCCACGTGCATACGCTTTGAAGTTAGCTTTGTTTCTATCCTGTTTAGCAGCACGGTAGAAAGCAAGTGCCGCTGTAATTCTGTTGACATTCTCTACCGTTCCGAAAGCAATACCGGAAGAGTCGGCAAGAAACCGTGTGTTTTTTGATTTAAGAAGTTTGGAAATCTCTCCTGCACCTAAATCCATATTCTGAATAGGCTGAATGACTCCGCTTTTAAACAGTTCAGCTAAAAATTCAAACTCTCCATCATGTTCTGGTGCTTTCATCCAATCTGGTTTACGGCTTTGATCTAGGATTTCTACAGGTTTTCCAATCTCTTCAACAGTTCTACCTAAAGCTTCATAATTTTCCTTAGTTATTAATTCTGTTTTATAAAACTCAAACCCGTACTTACCCAGACGTGGTGTTGCCGTGTCAGCCATCATGTGTTTCCACAGCTTCATAGTATCCTTACCTGCTGTTAAGACACCACCTGTCCCACGTGTAACTCCGGTGATAGCTGACAGAATAGGAACCGTGCCTTGAATAGTTTGGGTAAGGTTAATGGCAGCAGATGAAAGGTTGTATCCAAGAAACCAATGAAAAGCATAACCACGCAGCAACGTTGATTCGTTGTTGGGATTATTTATGTAGTCAAATAAGTTACGGGCTGTCTTGGAATAGTTAGAATTTTGTCCGTAGATCTTATCAAGGTTCTCCAGTGCTTCAAGCATCTCAGGTTCTATCATCAAAGATGAAGCAATGTTGGAACTGCTATCAACGAAACGTTGGAAGGCAGATCTAAAATAATCTCCGTCATTGTTTCGTTCCGTAATAAAACCCGGATAACCTTCACGTGGTTTCAAAAGAGTTTCGGCTCTGGTTCCTGCCACTCGTTCTCTTACCATGTCAACAAAGTGTTCCAGATTTTCTTCTACAGCACCTTCTTTCCGTCCTATTTTTTCTCCCTTGTTATCATAAATATGACCTTGAAAAATAGCTGCAAGAGTATCCAATGTTCCCATTGACTGCATCAATGCTTTTCCATGTTTGTTTGATCTGAGATTATCCAGAGTCATGTCAAATTGAGTTACTTCAAATTCTTCTGCTGGAAATTCTCTTTCCAATTCTCGCGCTCGTTGACGCTGCTGTTCTTTTAAATTACGATTGAGTCTATCTCCGACAACCGGGATGTTTCCAAATGTCCTTCCCATTTTAGACTCAACAGATTCAATTCTTATCATCGGTCCTCTTAACGGTTCTCCCGTTTTCTTATTGAGCATTATATTACCTGCATCATCTTTTCTTGTCCGTCTGTAAACGGCTATGGCCTTATCGCCAAATCTTAGATGAGGAAAGTATCCCGGTCTTTTTTCATTTGCTACAGCATCCAGAATCTCTACCAGCATGGTTGCTTGTTTAAATGTTAGATTCACATTTCCTAATGCAAAAGGAACCATATCAATTTCTGCTAGTCCTTCGATGCCGCCTTCTCGTACTAATTCTTCTGCTTGCATCATCTGTGCATGAAAGTCTTGCAGCTTTTCATATTCAACTTTATTCAGTCCTTTGCCGGATGTATACAAAGGAGTTTGAAGAACTATATTCCCTTCAGCATCTGGACCGTATGTTCCAAATTGTCCTAGATCTTCTAGGAACTTTCTTATATCTGCCTGAATAGATTGATAAGTACTCTCTCTTCCGGTTCTGATTCCAATCTCTTCACCTATGCCTTTAAACGATCCTGTATTTAATAAATTATGTACAATAGCTTTATACTTCTCATCCCCTACATGCTGACCTGCGTAATACGTTCCGGCAAAAGCGGCTGCTACTTGAGGATTGGTTTCAGTATATGTGTACGTATATTCAGGTACGGTGTAAACTGTAGGATCATCACCAAAAACAGTCATCTCTCCTACAATTTTAATAGGCTTACCAGTTTCTTGATCAATGACTGTATCTTCTATAGTAACTTCTCTCACTCCCTTTGTCACCGTCATCTTATCTCTGCTAATTCCAGTGTCCTTTAAGAATCTTTCAAAGTCCCTCTGTTCTCCCATCATAGATTCTTCGTTGTTGTTTAAATATTTATAGCGTTCTATTGTTAACGGCTGTTTAGCGTGTACCCAACCTGCTCGTGGCTTTCCTTCTGCCAGATTACCATACAAGTTACTTATTTCATCAACGTTCTTTCCTGTAAATGTAATAGTTGCAGTAGGATTGTCTCCTTCAAGATTGGTAAATTCTGGGTCAACACCAACAGCATCAGCGAGTATTGTTAGATCCTGTACATTCTTGACTTCACTTCTTTCTATCTTAAAGATACCACCAAACTTACCTACGTGTTCAGCTAACACATCTGCTGTCATCTTTATAGCGTTTCTATACTGTACTCTATTCTGAACCTGATTATAAAATTCCTTGAATGCTTCGCTTTTCTCAGAGATAGAAGACACGTGAGCAAAGATCTTTGCGAAGTTACTTAGATCCTGCATGATAACTTCACCTACAGATTCTCCTGATTTAGGATCTGCTTCTATAGCGATAGCACTTGTCGATCCCATAAGTTTATCTTTAAGACTCTTAGCTGTATCAATAGCTTTCTCTATGGGAATAAAGTTTTCATCTGGCTGGTTAAACTTATTACCGGGAAGCTGCCCCACTATAAAAGGAACAGCAGCTTCATAATCAAGACGACTCGCCTCTCTAGCTAATTTACCTGACTTTATATTTTCGTATTCACGTTTAAGTCTCTTAGCGTCAACACGTTTCAGTTGGATTGCTTCGTCCTTTGCACTTTCGTTTTGAACTTCTTCAGGAGTTTTGAGTATTCCCATTTTTCTAAATGTATTTTTAATTGCTTCTAAAAATTGTTTCAACATGTCCATCAGTCTTCGAGGCTGTGGATCTAAACCAGTTAGTTGATCACCTGTATACCATTTGGAAAAGATGTATGCTTGAGCTTCATCAAGTAATCTGTCGTTAATAAAATTTTCTTTTAGTTGTATCATTTGCGGAGTAGTAGTATCAACGTTTTCTGCTTGCGCCCTTTCGTTCCACGCTTCCTCCCATTTCTCTCGATAGTATGATTCGCTTTCCCATCCATTTTGTTTAGCTAATGCAGGTGTAATCGTTCTGTTAAAGAAATCAAGCTGGCTTCGATTAAATATCATCTCTCTTATCAGATGCCACGTTTCGTGAGAAGATGTTTGAAAAAACATTCTTGTTGCTTCAAAACCCGGAACCTTTTCACTCACCTCTCTAAGACCTTCCTGTTCCTGAAGAACAGTACTTTCTGTTTGGGTTTGTTCCAGTAGTCCGACATATATAGTGATCACACCTTCATCTGTTGAAACTGTGTCTAATACTCCTTCTTTTCCCCTTTCAAGAAAACGTTCAGAACGTTCTTCTCTTCCCGTCTGTACCTCTCCTAATCTAAGTTTTTCTCTTTGTTGTCCTATGTAAGTAGTGTCAGCCAAGCTGTTCTTACGAAGAGCAATGTCTGCTCTCTGTGCTTCTATATCAAGAAGTTGTATTTCAGCTTCGTTGGCATTTATTTCTCCGGCTGTTCTTAGCCGTCTTATATTACGACCAGATTGATTCAATTCAGCTAGCTCTTCATTCAACAGTTTAGTTTCTTCTCTAATCCATGCTTTCTTTTCTGGACTGTTGGGAGCAAACTCTCGAATGAACCTTATCTGCTTTACGTCATTAGCGTGAGGATTGGTAGCCGTATAAATAATATTTCCTTGTTCATCTACTACCTCTTCAAACTTTGTTTTATCTGGATTAATAAACTGCATCATGGATGTCATTGCAGTTGCCATTGTCCGAATGTCTTCATCCGAAATGATTCCGGTTTTCATAAGAGTATTGTCAGCAAGAACAGCATAGTCACGTGATGCTTCTGTGATTACTGTCTCGTCAGGTTTGTTTACTTCTCGTTCTAATGTCTCTTCGTTCTTATTGTGGTTGCCTATCCACAAATCCATAAAATTCTTAGTACGGAAAGTAGCAGTTTTTTGTAAATTACTTGCGCCCATTGGTCCGTGTTTAGCAATGTACTGTTGATATTCTGGATTTCCTTCAAGCATCAATCGTATATTCTGAGCCTCTATGAAAGGCGTAAATGGCTGTCCTGTTCTTCTGTTCTGACCTCCATTAAAAACAGTACTTACTAAATCTGTTTGAGATTTACTATGGTACATCAATTCTTCTAATAAATCCTCTACATTCCCGTCATTCTGTTTCAACATACCTAAAACAGTATCGGCATTTTCAAAGTCAATATTCTCTTTTAAAGGCTTTAAGTTTGGAAACATAAATGTATAGTAAGACTCATACATACTCATAAACAGTTTATCTGCTGCTAATGAATCAGCCTCTGTAAGTTCAAGAATCAAATCAGGAGTAGCTGTAGATACGTCATCACCAGTGAACTCAGGAATACTGTCGCCAATAGCTTGCCCGATTGGACTTGTCGGCTGTCCTGTTCCTGTTGTTGCAGGTGGTTGAGGTTCATTTTTACCAATCTCAGCAGCCGCTAGTGCATCTTGTGCAGCTTCCTGTTTAGTACGTGCCAGAGAATTTATTTTAGAACGCTCACTAGGTATTCTACTATTTATATCAATACCTAATTCTTTAGCAGCTTCTTTTCTAAACTGCTGCCACGCTACAACAGCAGCATCTTTATGTATACCTTTTCCTTTTACATCTTCTGTTGCATTTACTACATAGTCTTCCGCTAACAGCGACCACTCTCTCACATACTCATTAACAGCTTCTTGTCCATACGTTTCTCGTATTGCTTTTTGCCTCTCTGTGTGACCAGCATTCCTGAATGTAAGCGTGTTATGGTGGAGGTTTCCATCCACGTCTTGAACAGCACTACTCCTCAGTGCAGAAAGGGCATCTGGGGTTTGGCTGTCAAAGTGTTCTCTTGCAAGTGCGGCCCAGTTAGGGTTTTCTCCTAGTTCACGTTTTATCTGATCTGCAAACTTCTTACCTTCTAATGTATGAAATCGTTCCCACCAGCTCTTATTCTTTTCTTCAACAAGTACAATTTGTGATGTGTCTTCCGCAGTTCCTTTCGTTTGTTCCGCTTCGTTTTCGGGGGTCGTTTCCGTTTTCTCTGTTTCTGTTCTATCCTTTCTGGTTCGCTCCTTCCCCAACTTAGCCTCAAAAATCTTAAAACCGTTTTCAGGATTTTCTCTAAGGATTTTATCCAGTTCACGTTTAGCTTTGGCTATTCCTTTTGTCTCACCTGCATTCTGAATAAGTTCGACATACTTTATTACCGACTCATCTGGTGCAGCAGGAAAGAGTTTGCGTATATTATTTAAACGTCTGTCGCTAATACCGAACTCATTACGGGCAAGTATTCTTTTAGACTGTGCCGCTAAACTTTCCTTACTCTTTGCAGCACGTGACCGTAACCTGACTTCCTCTATTAACTCTCTACCCGACTTTGTTTCTTTTATTGCTTCGATCTCTTCAACAGTATATACTTCATTTGTTTCTGGGTTAACAGTTTTAAACAGAGTATCTCCTGCATCTGCTTCATACTTTGTGTGGGGATTTAAAGTATGGTTAACGTACAGTTCTTTAAGCTGTCCTTGACGACCTGCTCTTTCAAGATATTCATCAGTATAAAGTTGATTACCATTTTCATCTTTCTGGTCTTTAAGGTAATCAACTACTTCACGAGAATTAAATACATTATCCCGTAACGCAGTTTCCATCATTACATCTGCACGTCTTAGCGTATCTTCTGCCGCTGCCTTTGCTTCAGGTGTGGCTTCAGGATCGTCCATTGTTCGTATAGAGTCATCAGCAGCTTTGTTTATTTTATTGTACTGATCCGAATCCATAAACTCATCTACCTTTTTACGGAACCCTCTTGACTTCCTCACTCCGTAGATACCCAAGATACCTTCCAGCATCGCACCTGCACCACCACCGTACAGACCTTCTTCAAAAGCCTGACTGTCTACCAACGGTGTGTCTGGATTATAAAGATATTTCTCTACGGCATTCTGGGCAATAGCTGCAACGGCTTCCTGAGATCCTTCAAGTCCTGCTGTTGCTGCCACACGTTTACCAAAAGAACGAAACGGTTTAGGATCAACACCGATATTCTTTGCCAGTGTATCAGCACTTGCCCCATCTATTGTTCGCTTACGTATTTCTTCCGTACTGGTTGCCGTCAGACCACGATTGGGAACAGCTTTCTCCATCCCCATTATCTTTTTAAGACCCCGTATAGCCCTTAACGGAGCGATAAGTTCTGTCAGTCCAATTCCGAATCCAAGTGTAGTGGCCTCATCTATCTGCTGCTCTGTCGCCTTTCCTTTAATTGCTCTTTCGTAAGCTTCGTCGGCTCCTGTTCCTCCTGCAAATGCTCCTGTAATACCTAGTGCTGCAAGTCCTGATGCCGGACCTGCTACAATACTGGCAACTCCAGCAGCACCTGCTGCTCCAGCAAATCCCAGTATTGAACCAAAAGCGTTGAAAGTTTTGAAGTACCATTCAGGCAGGTCGGGAGAAGCTTTGATCTCATCCGCACCTTTTTTAAGAGACTCACCAGCCTGACGTAACCAACCTGCTTCATCTCCGGTTGGATCAAGGTTCCATCGTTCAGCAAGCCTCTCTATTCCTGACAAACCTGAACCAACCGTGTACTTCATACCAGCCCACAGACCTGCCCCTGCTTCTCCTAGATAGCCTCTGTCGGGTGCTGCTGGTTCTGGTGGGGGAAGTCCTCGCTGACGACGAGCATTCATCGACTGTTCCATCAAGCCTTCAATCATAGAAAGCTGTGCGTCATTGTCAGACATCTGGCCGGAAAGATATTTATTAACGAGAACGTTGCTCAGAACATCAACGTCGGATGCGTCATCAGGAACCGTTATCTCTCCCAGACCGTCAACGTCTATCGCATACGGCATGAGATTTATACCTTCCTGATACCTGAAATTCCTAATTTGGAAAGTGTGTTTGGTATCGTCCCACCTGCTGCTTTACCTTCTCTTACTGTAGAACCATGTACTGTTCCCGTTTGTTCTACAACAGGAGAAACTCCTTCAGTACGGGATCGTGCCGGATTCATTCTACTGAACTCCATAACCTTTTCTCTAATTTCAGCAATCCTGTTGCCGGGATTCTTCATATCAGGTATACCAAATATTGCCATCTTGTCTGCTGGCTCAAGACCTTTGTACATTCCCAGAATCCATTTATCATCTGCATCTTGAATTGTTTTTGCAAACTCAGCTATTCTAAGTCTGAAATTCTCATCATTCTTTTTAATGGTACTGAGAATACGCAACATGTCACGGCTGGTTTTACCTTTTTCAGTTGCTGTTCTGGCATTCGCGTAGTCTACCATAGCTTCTTTGTACTTACGGTCAAGCTCACTCAGATCTTTTTTACCCAACAAGCTTTTACCAGCCAGTGCCAGTGCGTCAGGAGTTCCCTGCATCAACGTCAAGCCAAGACCAATTGTTTCTTTTTGACTCAGACCAAGCTTTTCAAACCACGCCTTTTCTTTTTCTTCGGGAGTACCAGCTTCACCTTTTTTGGGTTGAGGTTTTCCTTTCTCATCTATCATCATGTCTTCTACACCGTACCAGACACCAGCCTTATCTGCGTCCGACATTTCTTCTGTAAGTGTACCGCTTACTTCTTCAGCATCTCCTTCTGACGGAGATCTTCTTAAATTATATATATCTGCTTGCTCTTCTGTTACCCCTACTGCTGCAAATGGATTTCCTGATATCATATTGGGTCGTCTTTCTGCTTTCCATTCTTCAGCGGTTGGAGGTCTTAGACCTTCATATCTTATATCCCCTTCTCCCGTTTCTCTCTTCTCCATTACATCAGATATAAATTTACCTACCTCTGATTCTGATGTCATCATTGGCGGTTGTTGGCTGGGATCTCCTATCCTTCTTCGTTTCATTTCCTCATCCGTCATTCCTAAAAGTTCTAAGCCAACACCCGATCCACTTTGAAATCTCATCTGTGGTCCTGCAACAGCAGCAAGCCCACCCATCATACCGATGTCTTCAGTGTAGGGTTGACCCGGAACACCACCATACGCGAAGCGCATCTGTGGTCCTGCAATTGCACCCAGACCGCCAACCGTTCCGATATCTTCCGTGTATGCCTGTCCCGGTACACCTCCGTAAGCCATTGTCTCTGTCAGTTCTTCACTGAAAGAAGCTTCTGCTACATCTTGGCCTTGTTTATGGAGATTTCTTAAATCATCTTCGTGAATACCGGGACGTTCTGGACGAGGAATAGGAATAACTGGATTGTTTGGATTCATCATACGCTCAAACTCAAGAGCCTCTTTTCTTTTCTTTTCCTGTTCTCTTTTCTTATATTCGTCAAAGTATTTCTCACTGTCTTTGCGTTCTCTTTCTTGTGCGCCTGTATTCACATATCGCGGCTCACCTGCCATCCCCATCAAAATATCTATCGACTCGTTAACAACATCTCGTGGGCTGTTATTTTCTCTTGAAGGTTTCTCTACTAAAGAACTTAACCCGTCAACCCGATCTCCACTATGGTAGCCTACTGTCCCTCCTGTAGCCTTTCCACCAAACAATCCACCAAGTGCAGTCATTGCCCCAACACCTGTCTGTAACGGACTAAATGCCTGTTGAACGTCACGTGTTTCCCATCTGTTAGGAGGAGGAGTGTGGCCTCGAATAATAGCAGAATACTCTGCAAGCTTCTGCTGTGGGAAATCAACCTGTTCTTTGAAATCCTGAAAACCGTAATCTCTTATTCGTTGAGCAATTGCTTCTTCAGCCGTTGCAGCCTTCTCCATTCCGATCAAACCTTTTGTAAGATCTTCACGTTTACCAGATCCAAGTTCTGCAAGCTGTTTAGACGACTGAAGACCTGCTGTCTTGTCTGCCTGAATAGCCGAAAGCGCATTAGCGAATGCGGCCATATCTCCTCTTTCCTGAATATCTCCTAGTTGTTCTTGCGTTCCTTCTTCATACAAACCTCTTTCTACACCGTGCCGTCCACCTCCAAAAGCTCCAGCCCGTGCAGCCGCTGCATCTATACTCTTCCTTCCTATATCTCTTCTTTCTCTTGTTTTATCCAACAACTGATCAGTAACAAGCTGTCGGTAAGGATTCATGTATGCTTCAATATCATAGTCAGGAAAAGTCTTACCTGCCTCACGTGTACCTGTTATAGCTTCATCGTAAGTAGGCTGTCCTAAACGAGCAAGACCTGTATCCTGTAAGTCAGTTAAGGCTTGTGTTCTCGCAGCAGGTGTTTCGACAAGACGTGCTTCGGGAAATGGGATGTACTCTCTACCAAATTCTGATTTTGCAGAACTTAATACATCTTCAAGATGAGGTTGAAAGAAGGCAGGATATTCCTGTCTTACCTGTGTTTGAACTGATGATGCTGGTCTTGATGAACTACCCATTTTTTAAACTTCTCTTTCTACTATCCATACGCTTTGTTTAAATCCATTGTCTTTTAATCTACGAACCCATCCCTTTCTGCCTACCACTTCTGCTAAGTCACACTTGTTAAGAGATGCAAATTTATATAACATTTGAAATAACGGATCATACCACTCATTTAAATTATCGCCACAACATAATAAAATAGTAAAAACCTTCTTTCTAGGATACATCGAAAACTGTGTAACAACCACACCATCTACCTTCGTAGTCTCTGTATTTATTGGAATCCACAGATCAAATGTCTTCTCCGCAATACCATCTATTATATCCTGCTTCTCATACCTTCCACCCGTATAGGGTACAACTTTATTCAAGTACTTATCAATGTACGGAAGAAGTGTATATATTTCCGAATGCGGAACACCTGAAACTTCGTACATTCTTATGCTCTCATTAGATCCAGCAAACCACCTCTTCCTGTTTTAAGTGGTCCCGGCTGTTTTCCTCCTTTTGAAGTACCTGCTTTCTGCTTCCTTATATTTTTCTGTAAATTAAATAAACCTTCCTGACCTAGTTTGAGTGCTTCATTTGATGTCATCTTTTTATCGGGATGAAGTAACTGTGCTATTCTAGCAACACTACCACGTGCCAGAACTGTTTCTCCATTTGACAAAGCTGCCGGAATCCTTCCGTCAATTGACGTTTGATTCATATCGTCCAATCCGCTTCCCGGTCCTCTAATACTTCCTGATATCGGACCACCTGTTGAACTTCCTTGTGTACCGCTAGGTGCTATCGGAATACCTAATTCATTATGTAATCTTTTTAATCCTGACCCAGTATCTCCATCTCCTGCCCCTGATACAACATCCGCTGCCAATACAAAAGATCCCGGTTCAAGATGCTGGTTCTCAATAGAAGACAGACCACCGCCAAGTGAAAAAGGAATAGCACCGCCTGTTGCCCATATCTGACTACCGAAATCTTCATATGCAAAAGTAGGATGATCTGTTATAACATCCCAATGCTCTTGCTGACTTGTATCCGTTAAGCTGAATGGATGCTGTCTGGCTTGAGTATCTATCTGGGATTGAGATGGTCCTTCTTCAGGTTCGGGCCAATATGGATCGTCTTCTCCTTTTAAAGGCGGTCCTGTTCCAACTATAGCATTTAGTTTTCTTGCTAAATCTTTCTCTCGATCAAGTCTTTCTTTAGCAAGATTACCTAAGTAAGATACATCTTTTGGATATGTTACAGGATCTTTCTCTTCTTTTAGATGCTCTCCTTCTTCTCTTCTTTTCTTTTCTTCCATGTATGCTTTATGACCCGGATGATTTGGATTAGTTAGATCATATTGTCCGTAGCCTTTCTTACCCGAACCTATATACTTTCCATATATTGTTGTGTTTCTTCCTTCTCCTCTAGCATTAAGCCAGTTCCCTGTTTCTGGATCATACTGGTAATACTTGTTATCTCTTCCCCACTGACCTTGATTAGCATGACCTGCATCTATGTGTTCTTGGGTAAGTTCTAATCGTTTAGCTTTGTCTTCTTTTGATTCTGGTTCTTCCGCTAAACCAAATCCTCCTTCTTGAGCAGCTTTGCTTATTTTCATACCTTCATCTACATAAGGAGAATACTGTCCGTATTTAGCTATAACATCTGCAACTGGCATCCCTATTTTTCTTGCAACTTTTTCTACCCAACCGGGATCACGAGTTCCGGCCTTTAAAGATGGCAAACCTTTTTCTGCTTGTTCTGTACTTAATAAACTTGGATCAAAGATTTGTCCACTGCCTTTATACGGTCCTTTCTTAGAAGGATCATACGGCCCCAATACACCTTCTACTTCCTCAACTCTATCATCCATTATTTTTTCTGATAAAGAACCACCAACGAAAGGAATAAAGCTGGTTAATCCGGCAGCAAGTGCGCCTGTTCCCAAACGTGAACTTAGCCCTTTTGTCGTTCCTACATTAGGATCACCTCGTACAGGATAAGGATCAGGAACATCTTCTTTATTTACAATTTCAGGAACAACCGATACTGGAACTTTTTGTCCTGTTGCTACTTTGTCCGGTTGAACAAGAGTAGCTTGACCAAAAAGATTTGTACCTCCTACCTTTCCAAGTTGATTAGATATCGACAAGCCTGTTTCAAAAAGATTTCCTTCCTCATCATACTTTTTGGTTCGTCCGGTTTCTGGATCAGGCTCACTTTCTTTAGCTGGATTCCAAGTCCATGTCTTTCCGTTCTCAAAAGTTTTGGTTACAAGTTCTTCCGCAACAGTATCTCCTTCTGCATATAGTCTTCGACGCGGCCTTACAAACTGAGAATCAATGTCCCGTCCCACAAAACCACTTAGTTGTTTTCCTATATCAGTTCTGTTCATCTAATGAAAATCCTGCCAAACTGTTCCGTCGAAGCCTTGAAACGTATTCGTTGAAGAAACGTACCGCATGTCTCCTGCTACCGGAGTTACACTTGTTGTCGGTTCTCCCACCCTTACTCTGCCTTGTACCTGTACACTTGAATTACTATCTATTTCTACCTTACGTTGATTAAGCGTTGCGTCCTGTCCGTACAACGCATCTCTTAAATGATTAGCCCAGTTCTCGTTTAACTCCCACATCTTTCGTGTGGTGTTGTCTTCAAAAGAAAAAGGGAAACGCGGAAACACCGGATACTGTGCCACAATGCCTTACCTCTTCCCATCCTGCATCACATCCATACGGATTGAACCTACGTTAAACCGTGTGTTTGCTGCACCTGTTGAAACCCTTATCTTTCCTGTTCTTCCTCTTGCACGTGGACGAATAAACTTAGTACTTCCGTCTATTTCAAATGGGCCTTTCTCTATAACTACATCATTCGGATGATACTTTGTTTTAACACTTAACTGTAGATTCCCTACACTTACTTTTATGTCAGGTATAATCCTGTCTATAAACAGTATATCGTCACCATCGCCTATATCAAACTCACCGCTTTCAATAAAGACAGGCATATCCTGTCCGTCTGCTGTAAATACGTCGGGCGGTTCGTTGTCAAACAGGTAATGATTGTCAGCACTTCCTACTCCTGTAGACACAGATGCTCCTGTTGTAATGATACTGTCTATAATACTCTTATCATTCCACGTTGTCCAGATAGCTTCACCATACGTCCAGTAGTTCTGTGACGGACTGTATGTGACATATTTATCACACTCATCAGAGTCATTACTTGGATACAACCACGTCACTTCTCCAAACTCAGAGTTAACACCGCAATATACTTTACGTCTGTTTTGAAAGTTAAAGTTTTCAAACACGTGACGCTTTACCGTACTGGGAAGAACCTGTACCTGTCCTGAATAAACAAAGAAGTTACTGTCACCCATCCAGTATACACGTCCGTCAAACTCAGCCATTGCATGTTTGGCTACCAGACCACAGTTGGTTCCAAGCTGTCGGCTTCCAAACACAAACGGTTCACCAATAAACTCCAGACCTGTTAACGCTACATCTGTCCACACAAGAATAAGATTACCAGCCGCAAGACCGCCCATTATTTCAGAACCGTTTGCCAGCCGTATACTTCCTGCTGTATTTGTGGTTGTCTCCACCCAATCCGTTAAGTCTTCCTGTGACGACCAACGAACCAGCATAGGATCAAACACATCTGAAGAATCCGTAACCCCAAGACACATTCCCTGCCGTGCAACCGGACTGACAAGGAAACCATTTGACGAAACAGGCGCACCTGAAACAAGAGTTGCTACCTTATCCACACCTGACGTTTTATCCCACCTGTAGATTCCCCCAGCCGGATACGGATTAAGAACAAGATCTTCTCCAAAGTTGTCCATTGTCCATTCACGAATATCAAGAAAGATGTCAGTGGAAGATGAAGGTGTATTCCACGTTCTATAGTTGGAGGCAGTAACAGGAACAATGTCCATAAATATATTTGTCCCCTTTCCTGTTGCTGTTCCTGTTGCTGCACTCCCTGCCACAAAATGAAAAGCATTGGACGTAATTGCACTTACTTCGTAGAAACCGGAAACGTCAGTTATTCCCTCCAATCCTGCTCCCGGCCAGTTACTTACCTGTACGTAACTGCCTGTTGCCCTGTTATGATCAGACACACTTACCGTAATAGTTGTCTCACCGCTTACGAAATTAAACACACTGGAATACGCAGTCATCGTAAAAGCCTGTGCGTCATACGTGTCAGCCCCGTATCCAAAACCTCCAGCGGCTACAGAACTTCCAGACGGAAGACGAACAGCATACGCTGCCTTTCCTTTACTTGCACTAGTCGCATCTGCAACACTTCCTACAGCAATAACAAAAGAATTATTATTAACAACACTGACTCTGTAATCTCCTTTGACTGAAGTAATACCACCGGGATACGTTCCAGCACCTGTTCCTCCGCTTGTTGGTGACCACGCACATACATTGACATATGAATTTGTTGTAAGACCGTGAGCATTAACACTTACAGTAATGCTGCTTTTTCCACTTTCCGTGCTGAAAGCTCCGGTAACTGTCGTGAACCAAGAGCTTTCAGGAGCGGATACGCTTACATCATAGGGAGTGATATCATAGAATAATCCAGCAGTGTATAGATAAGCTTTATGCTCAGTAGCAAAACCAATATACTTTCTACCATCTAACGCCGCCCAATTGTGAACAACTCTTCCTGTTCCGATAAAAGATGAAGTACTTTTCTTTTGCCATCCTCTTATGCTTTCCGGCTTGCCGTCCCTGAACCTGACACGATTACCGTCAAACCATCCACCTTCAGCGGCATACTCTGTGGATTCTCGCATAATGCCGGGACGGAAATCATATTTAACTGTTCTGGTTTCAGTTGACATTATAGTTTAACTTCTAAAATCTTTGATACCTGCTACATCTATCGCCTTCATAGTTCCGTCAGAACTTACGTCACGTACAAAATAAGTCAGTAGATCTACCGATCCGGCTGAAGCTGTCTTTGCAACTGTTACTCCAGACGGAAACTTCCACGCACTTGTCGGGAAACTAAAAGTAGAACTACCTGCACTCGCACCCGTAATGAGATAGATAGCTCCTGTCTGTCCTACCTTACCGTTTGTAGGAGATGCAAGACTTACGGATACTGCTCCTGAAACTGCTCCACTCGCTTTAACCACAAAGAAGTTACTTTGACTTAAATCAATTGTTGTTGTTGCACTTGCCTTGATTGTGGTTATGGCACACATACTTCGTCCATTTACAGATACGTTGCCGTTAAAAGTAGCAACGGAAGCAAATGTTGTGTGACCAGCAAATGTAGCTGAACCTGTTGCACTCAGATTAGTTATGAGTCCGTTATTAAAACTTGTCGCACTAATGGAACTTTGTGTTATTCTTCCGAAGTTAAAAGACGGATCACTTGCTGCACTTGTTCCGATTGACACCCGTTCTACAAATTGATTAGCTATGTACCGTGTGTTGTCTTTTGCGCTTGTAGCAGCAAATCCCGTAAACAATGGAACAACAGTTGTCGGTGTGGCAAGGACACCCATCGTAGAGTTCTTTGGAACATTTGATCCTACGTTACCTGTATTCTTTACCTGTACAGAAAAAGCATTTGGATTACGGACAATGTACATCTTCCCTGCCCACTGTGCGCCATTTGCAACAGAGGCGGTTGTAAAGGTTGGAACCAGTAAATTAACAATTGAAGTAGATGTTTGAGTTCCGGTTATTCCTATAACCGTAAGTTTACTTTGATCCCCCAATCCGTCGTTACGTGTTAGAGTTTTGTCGGCTGCGCTTACATAATCTATAGAACCTGAAATGTTTGCACTGAACGCATTGTCCACCATCTCAATAACATTCTGATTGAGAATAGTTCCCCACGTATTCGCATTCTCACCTGATCCCTGTTTAGCCAGCTTTACTGTTGGTGTGTAAGTTGTAACCATCG
>VTLG01014700.1_pt1 | contig 30705 bp, 53 predicted proteins | sample 4694571 | NCBI WGS metagenome assembly VTLG01 (sample SAMN12604809, study PRJNA352737) | marine metagenome | biome: ENVO:00000447; feature: ENVO:00000209|ENVO:00000569|ENVO:01000036; material: ENVO:00002151; isolation source: viral sequences binned using virsorter ...
ATCCATCCCAAGATCGGATCGGCATCGGTTGCCAGCCGTCCACCTTTCAATATCCGGGTGGCCCGTTTCAATGTCTCCGGGGTAGCAAATTGGTAAGGGTCTTGGGATTGTTCGTTGCGGTCATTCATGCGCTTGCGCTCTCCGGCCAGATCATCTCCCTCGCCCATTGCTCTCCCCTCTGGTAAGCATCTTGGACCTTCATTGCGTTGGGCCAGCCAGAGGTGTTGGCAAGCTCCCGAATGCGCTTGTCGATCTTGAGCTTTGTAAAATCCTCCTTGCCTTCGGGCTTACCAGTGTGGCCCAGAGCCTGGACAGACCGACAGGCATTGACGAGATAGGCGACCCTCTTACCCAGCGGCGGGTCATCCTTCCGGGCTCTCTCCAACCCGTCCATCAAGATCGAATAATCAAATTCTGTAAGGGGTGGTCGGAATAGTGCGTTCGGAGACTCGTTAGCCTCTAACAACCAATTTTTAATCGGAGAAAAATCGGGTGGAGGCGGAGCCTCTTTCTTACTTCTTTCTGACTCTGACTCTGGTTGGCACGTTTTAATTTTAGCATCTGCTAGACTAGTTTTATTATTTTTCAGTGCTTTAGCTTTCCCGCCCTTGCTTCCAGCCTCACGCTTTTTGTTCAATTTTTGTTGCGTTTTTGTAACCAAATCGTCAATTTTTGTTTGAAAGAAGGTGCCATCTGACAGATCGAAATAGGGTTCTAGCTCCTCCCGAATTTTCGTCCATTGGCGTTTTTGAATGCCCAACATCCGGCACATTTTTTTTGGGTCGTCGTCCAAAAATCTTCTGGTCTTCCAGGTATAGAAAATGATGTCCGTGTATGCGCCTCTTGCCTCCAACGATAGCTGTCGGGTATCGGCTAGATAGTCGCCCACATAGAATGGAAGGTAAGGCAGTGTACTCATCTTATTCTCCGATATTCTTCGATGGCTTTCTGAACACGGTCAGCATACCGCTGGCTCTCTTCCATCATTTCCGCGCATTTTTTAGCCCCGTGCCATATGGTAGTGTGGTCCTTTTTGTAGACGTTGCCGATCTCGGGATAACTGTGGTCCGTTTCAGTCGCCGCAATGAAGTAAGCGGCAAACTTCGCCGGGGTGATCACCTTGGTGACCCGCCGAGTAAACAGGCTGTCCAATCGACACTCGAATACCGCCGCGACAATGGCGGCTATTCTTCTAATGTGATTTTTCGGTGCTTTTTTGGGCTCAAGCACCAGCCGCATTAACGCCTCTTCATTTCCCCGTGCTTTTGGGACGAATGCCTTTACTGGTTCCAAATCTACAAAGGGGGTCATGCGGCCATCCGATAAACCCAAAGACCGCCATCCAATCTTTTTCGTGCAATCGTATGGCTACCGAATTTGGTTTTTCTTAAATCTCTCAGCCGAGCGGATACGCTGGCCTCAGAGCCGCTTGCCACCTCAGACAAGTGTCGAAGGGTATGCCATTCACCGTCAGCCATCGCGTTATAAACTCGCTGAAGCTGACCCTTGAGTCGCGCACCATCTATTGCGGGTTCAAACGTACTTCCATCAAATCTTGTTTCAGCGTGTTCAAATAAATCCATGAGTCAGCCCCCAATCGTTCACCGTGTTAACTACGTCATCGAAATTCCGGCACACCTCGACCTCGGCCCCGGCCTCTCGCAATTTTTCGTGCGCTATCTTTTGATTTTCGCTGACACGGCCCTTGCCTGTCTTCAGTTCAATAAAAAACGCTTGAGCATCAAAAATGATCTGAAAATCCGGCCAGCCCGGTTTAGTCCCCATTGCTTTCAGAAGCGCACCTGTCCGGGCAGTGCGAAGCTCTCCAGCCGGGAAGTGCGTCCAGGCAGCGTCGGGCCGCAAAGCAAGCTGAAAGTATTGATTCACCATTTTTGTAAGGTCGCGCTCAGTCATTCCGCCTCCCAAAAAAAGCCAGGGGTGACATCCAAGCCACCCCCGAAGTTTATAAGGGTCGTGAACGCGATCCCGGCAATGACAGCCGCTACAAGGACAAGTTGTTTATCGCTAGTCGTCATCATAAAAATCCTTCGGCTGAACTTTTCCGTCCGTCCACGCCTGAATCTTTTTCATAGCGGCGGGGCGAGGTATGCGAAGACCTTTTGTCCAGTAGTACATTGACTGCGTGGTTGACCCAAATGAACGAGCCGCTTCGGCAATGCTCATGCTGTGAGATTTAACATATTCATTTAATTTCATTCTTACCTTTTAACCTTTTTGTTTATTTTTTGCAAATCTTTCTCTTTTTTTTTATTCATGTATTGTTGTTCGAGTTGTATCGCATAAACATTTTGGTTGCACTAATTATATCGAACTGTATAATTCTCTCATCAACAAAATTGATGGAGAGAAACAATGGAATATAAGTTTACCGCGCAGCTAAGATCAAATGAACATTGCGTAGCTGAATACGACTGCAAGTGCATCATCGACATCCACCACGGTCAGATTGAGGCTGACAACATTCAAGTTGAGGCTTACGGGGCGCGGGATGAACTGGGCAACAAAATCGATTGGGTTGACGCTGATCAGTTTATCAGCGGCCTTGCATTGGCGTGGCTGCGCGGCCCGGACGCGATAAATGTTCTTGAAGTGTGGGACGAGTACAATGGTGATTACATCGATTATAGGGAGGCGGTGTAATGGACGCGATAGTCGATACAATCCAAGAACCCAAAAGCGTTTGGGACACTCTGTCCTCGCAAGATTGCTCTGACAAAATTGAGAAGAAAGGCAACCTTAGTTATTTGTCTTGGGCGTGGGCATGGGGTCTTGTAAAAAGTCACTATCCAGATGCGAGTTTTGAAAAACATTGGCACGGGGAGCCGGATACCCGGCTTCCCTACGCCACTGACGCACAGGGCTATGCCTTCGTATTGGTTACGGTAAACGTAGGTGACCAGACCGCCACAGAAACCTACCCAGTACTGGGCAACGGGAACAAAGCCGTTCAAGCTCCCAATGCCTTCCAAGTAAACACTGCCCTTCAACGGTGTCTTACAAAGGCGTTGGGTTACTTGGGTCTTGGACATTACATCTACGCCGGGGAAGATTTACCAGTCCAAGCGTCAGTTGAGATGTCGGTCAATGGCGTTCCGTATGATGAAAACGGCGTTGAAGTTTTTGTTGAAAAAACCAGCAAAGACAATTCATGGGTTGGCCCCCTAGCAAAGACAGCCCTTATTGAACTGAGGCGCGAAATCGCACGGGACATTCAAGACTGTCAGGATTTGGATAGCGTAATAAACCTCCGTAAATCTAAGGAAACATCGAAGGTCATTGAGCAACTAAAAGCTGACCTTCCTCATCATTATGACCATGAGCCAGACGCTTCACATGAGTTGAACGACTGGCTTGGCCTCTACCAAGCATTTAAAGCCCGTGAGGCGGAATTAACAAAGGAGAACGGTAATGGCGTATGAGCCAAAACCCGGAGACGGGAGCCTGTTTAAAAATGACTATAAGGACAGTGATAAAAAGCCTGATGCAACAGGCTACATCATTGCCCACCGGGACATTCGGGAAGGTGAGAAATTAAACCTTGCCGCATGGACTAAGGATGGGGGCCGGGGGAAATTTCAAAGCCTTCGGCTCTCTGATGTCCGCACAAAGCAAGAGCCAGTAGCGGACTACGGCTCTAATGAACCTCTTGATGATGAGATACCGTTTTAGCCCCCCTCTCTCCTCAAAGACTGGAGCGGGGCGGGGGCTAAGAGACATTGTCCCGCTTCAGTCGCTAACTGAGTTTACGATGAAAAAACACGAAGAAACAAAATATCGACGCGATTACATAGCGCAACTTCCCTGCCTCGCCTGTGCCTCAAAAGGCATACAGACGCACGGAGTTCAGTGCGCTCACGTTAGGTATTCACAAGGGGGAAGTGTAGCTGGTTGGGGCATGAAGCCGCCACACGATAGGATCGTGCCTCTCTGCCCCAATCATCACACCCTTGGACCTGATGCCCAGCATAACCACGGAGAACGTGAGTGGTGGGAAAAGCTTGGAGTAGACCCTATTGAGATCGGGTCAATGCTCTCTGAAGTTTACCACAAGTATGACGGCCTCCAGGCTATCGACGTCGGCGAGAAAATAATATGGAGCGTTGATCAGAATGAATTTTGACCCGGACAAGGTCGCCCAAACATTGAGAGAGCGCGGCGATACTTGGGCTGAGACAGATAGTGCGTATCGCGCCCTTGATGACGCGACTAAGTCGATCCTGTCAAAAATCGCGGGTGAGAGCGAAGGAAGCGAGGCGGCAAAGGAAAGGGCCGCTAGGGCGTCTGATGCTTATGTAGACCACCTCCAAGCGGTTTCTAATGCCCGTAAAGCGGCGGCACAAGCGAGGGTAGCTTATGACGTTTACAGGGTATGGATCGACATGAAGCGAAGCGAATTATCATACACAAAAGCGGAGATGCAAATCAGATGAAAGATGTAATTATTCAAAGTGGGCTGTTTATGCTCATTGGTATTGGAGGCGTGGCCTTATTTGGACTGGGAACGGCCTTCCTCCTTATCGGCTCAATCGAAAAGGGGTTGCAATCAATTAAGGTGAATTTTGCTCCTGTAACTTGGACCCGGAAGAAAATCACCGGGGCGGGGGATGCCATGCTTGACGGCCTCGACCGGGTGAGAATGGCATGACGACAGATGAAAAAGCAGATCGCGTCACCGCCGACAACCTCGGAAAATATCTCGCACTTTGTGAGCGTAGTTCCACACCCGACACCCACTCTAACGGTACACCGGGAGAGCCAATTGATATGCGAGGTCTCTTTGGAGATCGGTCAGATTAAAAAACTGTTGCGTGAACTAATAGGATCTATTTGATGATTAACGATAAAACATGGTTTCCGATAGCCGAACAGCGGAAAGATAAAGACGGCGTTTTTAAGTGGACAATTTTAGACGATTGCCCATTTTTCCATACTGCTACGAAACTTTTAATGGAGTGCGTGGAATGCAAAATCAAAACACTATGACAGTTCGTGAAGCTGCCGATCGGCTGGGTAAGACACCCTCGGCTATTCGGTCACGACACCTAGCGCGACTGGGTGCCGTAAAGATTCTCGGTGAATGGGTCCTCGATCCTCAGAGAGTCGAAGCAGAGGCCAGGGGCATCCCTGCCGAAAAAAAACCAGAAAACAAGGCTTAATGTATTTTCTCATTTTGAGCATTGGTTCTGCAATCATAACGGCGGCACTCGTTGGGCTACTTTGGGCGTGGTTTTTATTTGTGAGAAAGGAGCAAAAATAATGTGGGTGATTGTGATTTCATTGTTTTGGATAGACCCGTCCGACAGTACCGACAAACATTTTAAAATCTCCCACCTCGATGGCAAGCCGCTTCAGTTTGAAAGCCAAAAAGAGTGCTTTGAGCATATTGATAAAAATGCACCTGATTTAAAAAAATACGTTGAGTCTTTTTATAAGTCCAAAGCCACCGTTGGCGAATACTTGTGTGTTATTGATTGATGGGCAAACGGACTAGCCTTCCCCGGCATGAACGCGATTTTTACCCGACACCGAAAGAGGCTGTCGATCCGCTCTTACCGCACTTGTTACCCAAGACGAAATTTGATGAGCCATGCGTTGGAGCCTATGCCCTTGTCGGTCACCTTGAGGCTGCTGGACATCGATGTGTATCTTCTGGTGACATTGGCATTGGTTTGGATGCGTTAAAGCTAAGAAGCACGATTGCAGATATGTTCATCACCAACCCCCCCTGGACCTGGAAGACGTTAGACCCGCTCATAAAGCACCTATCCAATATTGCCCCAACTTGGCTACTCTTAAACGCCGATCTGGCCCACAATAAACGCATGGCTCCGCACATGAAACGATGTCAAAGGATTGTGTCTGTGGGCCGGGTAAGCTGGATGCAGAACCGCATATCGGGATATGAAAATTGTGCTTGGTATCTCTTTAACAAAGACCATCAACAACAAACGGTATTTTACGCGAGGGCCGCATGACACCGCTAGGATTAAGTAGAACGCAAGCCGCTGAGTATGTTGGCATTGGCTCAACTAAATTTGATGAGCTTGTCTCTGATGGCATGATGCCCCGTCCCAAGGTAATTGGTTCACGGAAATTATGGGATCGGCGGGAACTAGAAATGAGCTTTGATAATTTGCCCGTGGACGGTAATAATGACTGGGATGAAGTTTGAAATAAAATATGTCGTCCGTGAAATAGACCGTCACGGAAAAGAGCGGTTATATTATCGCAAAGGAAAAACGAGCCGATCTCCCTTGCGTGACCCCATTGGCTCTAAAGAATTTTGGGAAGATTACAATAACGCCAAGGGGCAACCAATTGTTGACTCCAAAACGTTAAGTTGGCTGTGCGGTCAGTATTATAAAAGCGGAGAGTATCAACAGTTAAATCCGCGCACCCGTAAAGTAAGAGAAAATATTCTGTCCAAGTTTTGCCGGGATCATGGAGACCGAAGTTATAAACAGTTAGAGCCGTCAAAAGTTCGCAAAATTAGGGACGGCATGGCTGATCGCCCCGAAGCAGCAAATGGTCTCATAAAGGCGCTCCGACAGCTTTATGGGTTTGCCGTAGAGTATGACCTTGCAAGAGACAATCCGGCGGCGGCGGTTAAATATCTAAAGCCAAAAAACAAAGACGGTGTTCATGCTTGGACATTAGGTGAAATTGAAAAGTTTGAAGAGCACCACCCAATTGGTACAAAAGCGCGGCTTGCTCTTGCTCTTCTACTTTATACGGCCCAACGGCGTGGGGATGTTATCAAGCTAGGTAGGCAAATGGTACGGGACGGCTGGCTTACTTTCACGCAAGAAAAGACCAACCAGAGAATGGAAATACCAATCGTCGCGCACTTGCAGGAAATTATTGATGTTAGCCCGACAGGTGATTTGACTTACATTGTAACACAGTTCAACAAACCATTTTCGTCGGCTGGTTTTGGTAATTGGTTCCGAAAAAGATGTGACGAAGCTGGGCTGTCTCATTGCTCTGCCCACGGCCTTAGAAAGGCGGCGGCGGCAAAGATGGCCGACTCTGGATGTACCACTCAAGAAATCATGGCGGTAACAGGCCACACCTCCATTAAAGAGGTCGAAAGATATACCAGATCGGCAGACCAAAAACGCCGGGCCGAACAGGCTATGCAGAAGGTAAAGTGAACAAAATGCCCCTAACCTTTAGGGTAATTGCCCCTCACCTCTAAAATTAAATAATAAAAACAGTAAGTTATATAGGGGGTGGTGCCCAGGGGCGAAGTCGAGCAATTATTATATTTCAATAACTTAGCAGAAAGGTTAGGGGTAAATCTTTTCGTAGATTTCCGCTGTTTTCCGATTATTGCCCCTAACCTTGCTATAGGGGGTTCGATTCCCAAACCTTCCTCCAAACCCTACCCTGTAACCCGCAGAAATCCTCATCTTTTTTCTTACTCAACAATCCTACCCATCAACCTACCCACCCATCTGACATAAAGGGGTTATTGTTGTTCGATCCGCAACATTATCACCTGCACCGAATATAGCCCTCTCTCACCTCTTTAATATAACCACTGGCATCATAGTCGGTTTCTTGCTCGTTAGAGACAAATTCACCATCCGGCACGTCATCGCCCCGAAAAATCGGGATCAGCTTCTCTCCAATTGGGCTACCGTGCAAGGGATCATTCCCGGTGCGTAAATGTATCTCTATTATATTGTCGCCCCGCCATTCTACATTTAAATCGCTTACATCTTTGGGAAGCCAAGTGGGTAATTTTTCATATTGAAATTTTATTTTAATGCGCTTCCAACTTTTAAATTTACGCAAATTATCATCCTCTATAATGCCCCTCATGGCATGATATGGCTCCCATCGACCATTGGGAAGCTTGTGATAGTCAACAGAAACGTGCGGCCCCTCCAGATACTCGCACCAAAAGTATCCGGGCGGAATGATGCCGTTCTCTTCTATTGATGGGTTATCGCGTTTTGGATTAAGCCATTTTACCTTGGCTCCGAGGCTCATCCCATACAAGTTATATATGGGGCGTATTACAGCTTTTAAATTGCGCTGTACGGGAACACAGGCAGGTCCACATTCGTATCCCAGTTTCTCGGCCACCTGTAGCTTATTAAACAGCCAATGGTGATCTGGGTACGTTTTCCAGGCTTCTACATCATCCATAATTGGCGTTCACTTTCACGCCTTTTGACCAATCCTGGGAGTATGCGCCCCCCGCCTCGCCGCCACTGCCACCAGATCGATGCGGCACCATCGTAGTCCTTCCGATTTACCCGCTGGCGGATTTGAGAGCGTTGGAAATTACCCGCGCCAATATTGAACACTAAAGAGACGGTTGCGGAGAATTGGTTCTCTGTCAGGGGGACGCGAACAAGGCGGGATACAAAGTCTTCTGTATCGATCAGATCGCGGCGGAGTAGATCATCCGCCTCTTGTTCCGTGATGGTTACATTGGGAGGAACAGGCTCCCCGTCAAAATATCGGATGGCCCCATAGCCCACCGTCCAATGGTTGGCCGGGCAAAGATAACTTTTGAGCCGCTTGCCCTCGTAATGCTTAATGAGGTCTAAGCCAGCCTCGTTGGTCCTCATTTTTTAATTGCGCGGCTACCAAACCAAAATGCCAAGATGCCACTCCAGAGGGCCATGATCTCATCATCAAATATGAGTTGAACCGCATCCGCTGCATTAATGCCTGACCTTAGTAGAATGATGTAGGCCGTGCCTTCCGCTGCGAGAAACAAAGCCATGAATAAATAGGTGATTACAGGGCGTACAGAGGCCCGTAGGCCATCGATAAAGCCGCCCCCGGATACCTTGGCATCATGTTCGTGAAGGCTCTCTATCTCTCTTATATTGGCTTCTATGGCCGTTCTATCTAGCGCAATTTGCGCCTGACGTTCCATGATTTCTAATTCATGTTTTTTGTCAGCCTTGTCTTGAAAATAGTCTAGGACTTTTGGCAGAAACGATGAGCCAAAGCCAATGGCTGTTCCAATCAGACTAAGCATTGATATCCTCCCGGATAATGTCTCTGGTGGCCTGACTTAGCTCGTCCATAGCTTGCCCTATTTCCGTGTCCTCAAATTTTCCTGGATAACTGATCTTCATGCCCACTACTTTCCCATTCGCGTCCGCATCGACGTGGGCGTACAGATTGCCGAATTTGGTTTTTACCTTACGACCAAAACACTGATATCTACTCACTTCATACCTCAATTAAATCACCTCTAAATTCCAACACACCGGGTTCCACAACGTGGACAATCTCCGGCCATCTTAGGACGCCTTTCTGTATCGTTAGGACTATGAAGCCCGACCTCCAATTTCGTGGGTTCTCTTCCGCATATGCGAATTGTGGCCCGAATGGTTCCGCCAGAGTACCCGTATCAACCCCCCACCGGGTGCGAGGGGCTCTTAAATCAGATAAGGCCGTGACGTTTAAGCTATGGAGGTGGCCTGTGACAAAAGAGATGCCACTATTCAAAGCATTTGCCCTGATCGCGCCAATCCCGCCCTTCCATCGGTGCTTAATCATTAAGTCGCCGTTGACCAGAAGGGCGTAGGTAAACACCCACTCCTCGAAATGATCTTCTAATCTTGTTCCCCGGACCTCTCCAAACTCTCTAGCCGCCGTTGCCAGCTTTCCTTCAAATCTTTGATCGTGATTGCCCATCGTCCAAAAGCGTCGGGCCTTAGGTGCGGCATCCTCAATTTCTGAAAGGCGTTCCGTGACCGCGCTTAATTCTTCGGCCACACTTGGGGTCTCTTCAAAGCCTCTTGGGGGATGCCTAGAAATTGAAGCTCCGTCTAAGGCGTCACCGTTCATTACGACCACATCGGGCTTCATGTCTTCGCAGAACCGCACAAATGCCCTGTGCGCTGTTGTCCCTTGATCTGAGGGCCAATAGTGAGCATCAGACCCCACAAGGATCACGCCGTCCTTCAACTCAATTTCGATGCGGTCATTGTGTTCCGTTAAAGGTGTCCGATTTGGCGGGTGGAGGGGGCGGTCTAGTTTATCCTCCAACAACTTTCGGCGGCGATACACTCCCCTTTCCCCAACCCCTAACATCCGGGCCGTGGCGGCAGCACCCATTGTTGTGAACAGTTCAATAAACCGTTCATCTGAACACATTGTTTTGTAGCTCATACAAATACTCAGGTAATGGCCGGGTGCTTGCTATTATGGATGTGTTGCAAATGCTGGACTTGGCCTTGAAGGACAGATAGCTCCGCCTGGATCGTGGCTAACTCACGATTCCGAATCTCCAAATTTTTTACACTTGAGATTTCCTTCAAAACCGTGATCTGAGATTTTTGGACAGCCCTATCGCTTTCCGCATCATCGAGCCGCTGGTCCGAGGTTTTTTTGAAAGCCTCAAAGTTTTTCTGAAAATCTTCCAGGTCTCGCGTCACCCGCTGGACGGTGTTCTTTAGAACCGCCCAGCCAGAGATAACCGTTGCCGCCATTATGGCGAGTTGAAGAACGTGAGAGGTGGTAATCTCCATTATTTTTTAACGCTTATGATCCAAAAGACAAAACCGACAATTACGCCGACAACCACCGCGATCTTTGCCGATTCAATTGCAACTTTTTTCCAAAATACTTTGGCGTGTTCAGCCCGTTCTTTCGCGGCCTCTGCCCGTTGTTTTTTTAGTTCTTTTTTCTTTTTAATACGCCTAGATCGTTCTTCCTCAATGGCCTTCCAAGTGCCGCGCCCCCACTTGCCGTCAATCTCATTTTTTAAATTTTGTAAATTTATGTCTAGCTGTTTTTTTTCCAGAACATCAGAAACAACAGTTCCCATTGATGTGTCGTCGTCAAAGGCATCATCACCCTCGCCGGACCGCATACTGACAATTTGCTGCATCCGACTTTTAGGCTTGCCGGGTTTTTTCTTTTTAACTTTTTCATGCTCGGCTTGTGCATGAAATAACTGATCGAGGCCGTGGGCTATATCCTTTACACCAGACGCCCCTTTGACTAGAGCGCGAGTAGCGGTTATGGCAGCAGCGACGGTGAGAGGGTCCATTATTTTCGCCCAGTCAAACGCTTAACGGTTTCTGTCTCCCATATTCTGAAAGCCAACCATATAATGGTAAAAAGTGCGGCAATATCAGGAAGCACAGAAAACCAACTGCCCAGCCCACCCCCGACTGCGACAACATCGACTACGGCCTTTGGTTCCATTGGATGACCTCACCTTTTTGCGTATTAACCAGAGAAAAAAGAGTTCCACTCGCCGCAATGCAATAAACCTGCTTTTCCACCGGCTGTCTCATCACAAGAGTCCACGAGCCTTTTTTACTTGCCAAAAGCAGCATGGGGTACGGTCCCGCCAACCCCCGCGCCACTACTTTTTCTTCATGCTGAACTGTCAATTTAGCAATTAAGTCTCCCTCGAAGCAGGGCCAAAACGCCTGTTGCGCCTGTGCTTTAGGCACAAAAAAAGCCGCTACGAAAGCGGCGGCAAGGGTGCGGGTTATGACGGCTCTGAGGGCCATGTTAAGATGAACTATAGCTTGGACCTCTCAGATGCGATTTCAGCTTCCTTGTTTTTAAGCCAATCACTGTCAGTCCCCAGTATCGCCTCGCGTATTCGGCGAGATGTAATTTCACTTTCAAAACCCAGGATCTTTTGAATAATTGCAGTTTTATTAATATCGGCGGTTTCTTTCGAGGTATCCTTGGACGGCGTGTCGCCGCTGACATCCCAGTATCGAATGGCATCATCAATGTCTTGAACCACCTTGCCGCCGTAGTTAGCAACGTGGGCATCGGCATCGGCTTTGCTGTCAAAATCTTGATATTTTGTGATTACGCCACTGTCGTGGCTGACGACTGCTACATATTTTTTCATTACAATATCCTACTAAATATAGCTCACAGCAATTGAACCAGCATCAAATGTGCCGCCGCTAAGAGAGACCTGGGTTAATTCAGCAGATAGGGATTTAACTCCCGCACCAATTGATATGCGAGTGTTTGAACCTGACGATGAAAGGTTCCAACTAGCAACCCAAGTAAAATTTGAAGAATCTTTTAGGGTAAGCTGAATAATTCCATCGACCAGATAAGCGGCGCTGTCGGTTGCTAAGTGCGCTTCCCACGCCGCCGTCGATGTGGTCACAGTTTCACTACCGTCGATCTTGGCGTCGCACCCTAGATAACCACTAGTTTCTAGGCCACCCGCATCACCGATAGTGGTGTCTAAAGCGGCTCCTGTTCCGTTCAGGCTAACACCTTCGAGCATTAAATTAATTTGCTTTGTGCCGGATGGGATTCCCGTGATTGTGTGGGCAGTGCCGCTTGTGGTCGCAGTTTCACTGGAAAGCGTCATTCCACCAGCTAAATCCAAAATGCCCTGTACCGTATCGCGCTTGGTGTTATTTGAGTCCGATTGATCGCCGAACATGAGCAGGTCTGAAGAACTAATCGTCGTATCTGAATAATCGCCAATGAGGGAATCTTTCGTTTTCGTGCCGTCAATAGCATTGGCCTCAATTTGACTGGTGCTAACTTGCCCCGTAATTGGAGCGGGTCCAATTAGTCTCATTATGTAATCTCCATGACCGACAATGCCACATCTAGCGCACCTGAACCTGTTACACTCAGTGTGTCTGTTGTCTCCATAACGACCTTATTGCCGCTCAAAAGATCAAGAGTGGTATTTCCAGGTATTGCCGTAGTGGTAAGCAACTCCACATCTTGGTTGGCCTCATTGTTGGCCCCCGCTCGGTTAGCTGTATCCGTTCCCAGGGTGACGGTCGCATTGACCGAGCCGCTTGTGGTATTGCCCAGCATCAGCCCCAAAATGATCGTGGTGGTGGATGATGCCACCGTGTAAATAACGTCTGCGCTTGTGACCCCCGCCTTGGTGACCACTTTAAAAGTATTAGCCATAATTTTTTCCTTATCCTAAAGCTATCGCCATCACAACCGGGTCTTCGCTAGTGGCGGCGGTGACTGGAGTTAGCATCTGAAAGTTATCTCCAGATGCCGAATAAACGACATCCACATACTGATGCTGTAGTATCTGATTTGCGGTAAGGGCCGTCCCCGTTCCCGTCACAATCGCCTTGGCCGCTACGCTATCAACATTCAAGGTAGCCGCCCCCGTGTTCGCATGATTAGCGTGGAAGCCAATACGCATCCCATCGTAGTAAGCGGCTATGGTCCTGTTGGCGGCGACAACATAGGCGTTAGATGATCCTGTGGAGTCTTTGTTGCCCTCCACCGCATCTTTGATTCCACGGGCTAAAAGCCCCTCTAATGCTCTCGCTGAATCATTGACGACAGATGGGGCCATGCCTTCTGGGAACCGGGCAGTATTGCTATTATCCGTGATATTAAGATCATTCAGTTCAGCCATTTTTATTCACCTTGTTGTGCGCTGTAAATTTTGCCCAGTGTTTGGCTCATGGGATATCGCGGGGCTCCCATCAGTTGGTTTGTCAGATAAGCGCGACCTATTGGCGAGTTAATTGCCTTTTGAACCATTGGCGGGATCACAAACGGTGCCGCCATTGCTGGTGCTATGTATGTTGGGTCTGCAAAGGCCGCGCCACCGCCCCCGACAACGGAACCGCCTGTAAGCAGACGCTCCATCGTGCTTCGCTCAGTAGTCCCCGAATTTGGTATTTTGTTGGCTAGAAACTGTCCGACTCTTGCAACGTCATTGAGTTCTCCACCACCCCGTCCGTATTGTCTCGGATTATCCCTTACAACCGCGCTTTTAAAGGCTCCAAACGGAATGTCACCAGATACAGGGTCTGCACCCCCTGCCTTCGTCATCGCATCATCGACAACTAATAAATTGCGGTATTTACGGCGAGTATTTTTCCATTTTGCGGCAACATCATCAGGCACACTTCTAGCCATTTGATCGTCCAGTGCCTTTGACAAACTCACATAGGCTTGTTGCGTGTTTGGATCGTTTCGAGAATTGCGTATTGCCTTCCGCAAATCAGATGAAATTTTTGCGTAGGTATTACCCTCTATTAGCACCCGCTGTTGAGGCGCACCCAACAATACCAATGATTGATCTGAATTAGTTGGCAATTGGGCGGCTTTTGCCATCTGGGAAATGTCATCAATGTAAGATCGGAACTGACCCTTTACATCGGCTTTTAGTCGCCGCCCCTGATCCATAACTACTTTGTTTACGTCATCGAAAAATTGACGGTCCATGTTTAATTCTGTTCTATTTATTAGGTCATCAAATTGCTGACTTAATTTAGCAAAAGCACCTTCAATAATTTCTGGGGAAGCCTCATCGGCATTTATTCCCGTTCGCTTCAACACCTCCGTGTTAAATGCTTTTCTTTGAGCGTCATATATTTCTGTCTGTGGCCTTGAGGATAGCGGCAATTGCGTAAGTTGCGATTCCGCCGTTTGAAGGGGGCGACTTCCTGTCATCTGCCCCGGCGTTAATTCTACGCCCATGTCCTGTGCTTTTTGCGCTAACCGTGTTTCTTGCGGAGACAATTGCCGGGGTACGGGCGAGATAAGCCTACGCCCCAATGCCGCCGCTACAGGGGTTGCCAGTGAGGCGGCTAAACCTGTTGCATCGCTGTTAGTTGCTTCGGCTGTAGCCCCGCCAACTACGCCAGCCGCTGACTGCATAATTGGCTGGGATGCAACAGCTTTCCCTACGTTGGCGGTTGTGGACCCCGCTTTAGCCAAGTTGCCAACAGCCGCGCCGGGAAGCATGAAGCTGGCAGCATCACCAACGCCGCGCCCAGCACCATAAGCCATTCTTTCTCCAGAGGTAACAGGCTTGCTAGGGCCAAAGTTAACAGCGTCATTAAGAGGCTTAGAAATAGCTCGGCCAACGTCATAGAATCCCTTTTTTAATGTGTCTTTATAATACCCTTCCTCTGGTATTCCTACCCCCACTTTTCCAAGTGTCTCAGGCACTCCGGGAATGTTTCGGAGGGCAAAACTAACGGCATCGGGAATATTACCAACAGCATTTAAAAAAGAGTCAACAGCCCCTTGTGATGCAAATTCTGCTTGTCTCAACGCACCAACGCCCGGTCCTATTTCTTCCTCTTCACGTCTTTTTTTTACAGCGTCTAATATTGCTTTTTGTTTTGGGGTCATCAGAACTCTTCCCTCTCTGTTGGGGTCATTTCTCTCCAGTCTTGAAGAGATACCCCGGCAGGTGGTGGGCCAATATCCTCATCGGTTTGGCCGGGGGTTAGACCTGCCTTCCGCTCAATTAATTGAAGGTTAAATTGGCTCGTACCCTTGAAGCCTTTGAGAGTGCCGTACTTTTCATAATATTTCGCCGCCGCCATTTGCGCCGCTCGTGTCGCTGTCATCGCGTCAATTAATCTTTTGAGCCTTACTTGATTAACTGCTTCTGGAAGATTCACGTTGTAGGCGCGTCGTATGAGTCTATCGCCTTCTTTTTCAGTAAATTGCGCCCCAAGAATTATTCTTAGATTCCTCTGAACAACCTCCTCAACTTGTTCTTGAACATCTACTGAATCTTGGGCAACGATCTCCCTGATGCCAACGGGCGTTTTGCCAAGAGCCGAACCAGTCAGATCATCACGCTTGCCTAATTGATTGTATACAATATTGAGGGTAGCGAGGTTTTTATCAAAATCTGCTTGCGACCCCGAAATCACTTGACCCGTATATTGCTTGGCAAAGGCTCCATCAATTGCTTCTTCAGCCGGAGTTAAATTTAGTTTTTGTTTCGCCGTTTGGGAGGTAACTGCCGCCGCTGGGCGCGGAACGGTTGTTGGTGGGACGCTAGGTGGCGTTGCCCCCGTCGCTGATGCTTGCGGGGTTCCCGCCCCGTAAGGAATACCTGATGGGGACATGCTTGCCGGAATTGTTACGGCTCCCTGTGGCGTATTTATGACTCGCGGGTTGGATAGAACGCTAACAGCCAATTTGTAATCAGGGGTCTCCTTCAAAGCTGGGTCAGCACCGGAAGCATTTGCCGCACTCCAAATTTGCATCAAATAACCTGTATTACTTGTTCCAAATGGGTTCCCCTTTGCGTCCCGTCGCGCTTTGTCCATTTGCAGAGGAAACAGTTTTTTGTCCCTTTCCGCTTTTTCTTGCGCCAGCTTTGCCGCCGCCGCTTGGCGTTGCATATTATAATTGAGTATGTTGCGTTGCATGGCCTGATTGTTAAGGGCGTTCGTATTCGTAAAAAAGTTTTGCCCTGTCGCCGCTAAACCTTTTGAAAACGCACCCGGATCAGTTGAAGGGCCAGAAGCCGCTATGAGACTAAGCCCCGCCGGGATCATCGCCTGAAATAAGTTTTGCCGCCGTGATTGAGGAGACAAACTAAACAAGCCAGTATTTGGATTGATGTTTGCTTGAGGCGTCATCGCGTTTTGATTGGCATTTGATTGAGGCATCATTCCTGAAAATGGCATTCCGGCAAAAGGCATTTTAAATCCCCTACTTTAAAAGGCTGTAGATGCCAGCAAGCGTAGCCGCCGTGCCAAGCCCTTGGCCTAATGGGTTAGAATAAAGCGGCGTGGTGCGGGTAGACTCTCCACCAAAAGACCCCCCGGCGACGAGGGACATATAATCGGCCAGTGCTTGCTTGTCGGCATCTTGATCAAAGTAAAAGCGGTCCATGTCCTCTTGTAATTTCGCGCCTTCCTGACCCTCGTATGCACCACCGACTTCCATCAACTTTGCTGCATCACCATACTCCGCTTCTCGGATCTCGGGTGCCATACCAGACGCTTGCAACATGCGGTCCCTTTCGGCCCCGTAATTCTGATAAGACATACCCGAAGCTATGTCCCCAAGCTGGTCTGAGAGCGTCTCTTGGGCGTCACTAAGGGCTGACTGTTGCAGTCCTGACCCGTAGCGGCCCGAAGCGGAAAAACGTGAGTCTATGCCCGGTAAAACGGCCTTCTGATAATTCCTAGTAACACCCTCCGAGGCCCGATCTATCGCGCTCTGAAGGTAAGGGTTAGAGTTTAGAAAAGCTCCCCCCGCCGTTGATGCGATATTGCTACTGGCGTTCTGAATTGCAGAGCTTCCGGCCCTCGCCATGTCTTCAACAGCCGTCAGCCCTTGTGTCGTTCTAGGATCAAAATCGACTATCGTATTGTACTCACCGGGAGTGCCGTAGAATTTGCCGGGATTGTTCAAAACATTTGTTTCTGCCCTTTCAAATCCTGTCTCTAGGTAAGGCTGTTGGCCTTCCCACGGCGCATTGCTCTGTGTGACGACCTGTGTACCTGATGGTTTGCTGCTACTTGCCATTTTCTAACACCTTGCGAAAAATGTATTTCGAGCCGTCTTGGCCCGTCTCTGTGTAGTCTCTCAATATGCGGCCCCAGCCCCTTCGCCCTTTAATCTCACAAGCGAAACAACCGACTGACCGCGCCCAATCTTCAATATGTTCTAAAAACCGAAGAGACTTAAATCGATCCCCTGCCGCAACGACAAAGCAACAGATCAAGCCCTCATCCGTTTGAAATGTTTCCGTGACACAGACCCCCCGGACATCTTCATCCCAAGTAATCCACATCTGATATTTTTGATCTTTCAGACCTTCGTATATTTCATCAAGGGAAAGGTCTGTGTAGTCCCCAAGCCGCTCTAAAAACGGCACCGCTATTTGCCAAGCCTTATCTAATCCGCCTTGCTGTACGCCCCAAAGCTGGACCACAGCCTAGTAGAAACTTCCCTCATCTCCAGCACCCATGTCTGCACCAAAGCCACCACCTGCGGAATCATCAGTACCTCCACCGCCATCTCCACCGCCACCCTGATCATCTGGATTGAACGAGAAGTCTCTTGTATTTTCATAAATAGCGTCAACGTCTTGAACGTCAAACATATCCAATGAGCCGAATGACCCATCAGCTTTAAAGCCAAGCCCGTAACCGTGCGCCCCGGCTTTATGTCGCCCATCCATATCAAACATCATCGGTGTCTGACTACGTCCCGTGTTGTAGAGCGTCCCTAAACCATAAAGACCACTGTAATCGCCAGTGGCTACGTTTCCATAAGCTGGCCCCGTATTTAAAACGCCATACGGTGATTGTATTGTCCCCATTGGACCAGCCGCATTGAATCGGAAATTACCAGCCCCATCCCGTCCGTATGGAGTACCCGCCCCTATTCTTGATCCGGCAGTTATGCCCTCCATTATTGGACCCATTATATTTGGCGCAACAAAAGAAAAACCTTTTGAAGCTAAACCGCGCATCTTATCGTCTTCCTCATAGCCTTTTCTTGTTGTGTCTTCGCCCAATGCGTTAAAACGTCCACCAGCATATGTTCTGTCATCCGGGTAGCCGAATAATCCCTTTACCCCAGACAACATACCAGCCTCATATGGGTCTGGTGCGGGGGCGGTCATAAACTGGTCCCCATACGTTGTTACGCCTGTCACGGGGTCCGTAACTCCAATCGTTGCGGGGTCTACTGCTTGCTGCTGCCCGGTCTGTGATGCGGTTACAGCGGCATCTACAGGGGTCTGATTGGAAGCCATATCCATCGTCATTGCGCCCGGTAAATCTGGGCTAAACGGCGAGTTAAATTGATTTAGCTCCGCCGTAGTAAAAGCGTTTAAAGGAGTTTCCCGCGCTACGACGGGATCAATAGGGTTAGCTTCTCGCGCTATATCCTGTTGCAATTGGAGTGCGGGGTTAGGTTGCAAACCAACTGGCGCGGGAAAAAAGCTTACCTCTACAGGCGAAATAGGTGCGCTCTGCAACGCCGGGCCAACATTAGCAAACGGGCCTAAGTCTTGGCTTGGATCATATGCTACTGGAGCGGTGGCTGTAGATGTTACCTCTGGAGATGTCGTAAACAAGTCCGTGATCGGGCTTGCAAGACCTTTTAAATCAGTAAAAAAGCCTCCCGATTCCGTTGGAATTAAATTAACACCGCCATCCTCGCCTACTGATGGAATAAAGGATCTATTTTGATAATTTGGTGTAACCGGGGTAATCTGTGCAACTTCTTTTTTATCTTCTTCTTTTTTCTTTTCCCTTACTGGGGGAACCCACCGTGTAAATAACGACACGGGGTCCGCAATACGGCCCGACATTGGCGTGGCCTGTAAGAACGGCGCGAACCTTGAATCAGTAAAAATACTAGCCATGAAAACTTACCCGATACGTTTTGTCTGTATTGCTGTCGTTAGGATGCGTGACCACCACAGTCCCGTTACCCCTTGCGCCCTCTGCGACGAATGTAGATGCCAGTGCTGTTGCCGCATTTGCCGTGGTTGGCGAGAACACGATCTGTGTCTCCAGGCCAATCCGTTCATCGGCAAACGTGGTTGATGCGGCGTTAGCCGTCATTGTGAACAGGGCCGTATTGTTTAGCTTGCCCCTCATAACCCGGCGAGACCATTCCGTTACATCTCGCGCCCATAGCTCTGTGTCAGCAAGTGAAGCCCGGATGCCACTGAAGCTAGTCATCGTTGGCGTACTGCATCATGTAGGGTGCCATCCCCGTGTATGGGTTTGAATATATCGGAATGTTACTCCTCATTATTCCCTGCTTTAAAACATCTTCCGGCGACATTCCTGTGACCCTTGCTGTTCGCTCAATAGCTTGGTTTACCTCTTCGATCATAGGTCTGGATCCCGGATATTTTTCTGGGTTTTTAAGATACTTCCCGCCAGCCCATGAAACATCTTGGAAGCCCCGTGGGTCTGTGCCGTACTTTTTAGCAAGGTCCGCAACAACGCCCTCATATGATCCGTACCATTGCGGCTGGTTTAATTTCGGATCGAATAAATTAGACATTTGCTCATCGATTGTCGCCGCGCTTCGATCACCTAAAAAGTTGTTAGAAAAATTATACCGCTTTGGGTTTTTAGTTGGGTCCATCGCAGTACCCATTAACTTTTGATGTTGGTTAATATTGCCCATTGCGTAACGTCCACCGATTGGGAATGGCATTTCGTATGCGGCAGTCGGGTAAGGCAACCCTTGTTCCCTTAAATAATTTCCGTACATTGCCATTCTCAAATTTTCTTTAGGGGCCGCGCCCCCGGTTGTCGCCGCCATTGAATCAGCAAATTTTTCTTTAAATAATTGCCTCCCTACCTTTTCACCAAACTCATCAATAAAAGCCTGTTCGAGTTGCCCCATATAATACCAGTTGTCAGCATCTTTAATTTTAAGACCCTGCTCGTATGCTTCTTTAAGGCGTTTAACAGATTCAGGATCGCTTGCCTTGTCGGCCCACTCTTCTTGCTTGGCCGGAGTTTTCGGACGGGCAACATCTACTGTTTCCGCTGATTTGCCATAGTTGGCAAAATCTACATCAAACCTCTCTCCTGTTGGAAACATTGGCGTGTAGTTGCCAGCGTCAATATCCTTCTGCGCGGCCTTTACTGCTTTTTGTACCTCTTTTGCTTCTGGCGATAATACTTTTGCTAAGTATTCTTTCCCACTTGTTTTATCGATGGCTTTTTCGGGAGGCGCAACTTTCGGATATGCTGGTAATTGACTCTTTTTTGTTTTTCGGCTTTTAGGTTTTCTCCCCGCGACATTAAGACCCAATGCCGCCGCAGGGACACCCCTGCTTAACAGCGCAGAACCACCCATCGTATCCATTGCCATTTTTGTAATATCAGAAAGGGGAATATTTTCACCAGCCGCAACACGACCCGGAAGCTCCGCCGCCTTAACCATATCAACAAGAAATTGCGGCGTAGCAAAGACGTTTTGCGGAGGAAGACCCTTTACATAATATCCGCCCGATTGCTCTGGCCTTGTTCTGCCGATCGGGAGAAACACGGCCCGTCTTTCCAAGTCTTCAAAATTATCAGAAAACAGGCGCGGCTTATTTGGTCGCTTCGCCGTCGTAAAGTAGTCGCTCACGATCCGCCCTCTGCTACATATGTCGCATCAATACCCTGTGCGTGGCTCCAGGTCGCGTCAGCGGCTACCGTCACCTCCGCCCTCACATAACGTGCGTTTACATCCGTAAAGTGCGCCTCGCCATTGCTATCAAGGGTGCTTGCGCTCGTTGTCGTTACACTGCCCCCAGTATCGTTGCGGTATTTCATCTTGACGCTCATAGCTGAATTAGCAGAGGCATCAATATAAGGCCGCACCGCATCAACCATGATCCGTGTGTCGCCGCCTATCTCTTGGCTTTCAAATGTCGATGCCAAGTTATTGCCGGAAAACGTGGCGTTCTTATTATCCGTATCAAAGGTAGCCAGGACATCCCTGCCGCCTGTCCAGATGCGTGAGTCTAACGAATAACCAAGATTGTCTATGTTCGTGGTGATCGCATCCAGACCCTCTAGGGTGAAGCCCTGTGTTAGATCGCGAAACAATATCTGCGAGTTAAATTCTGCCTCGCTCCACTCATTTAAATCCCAGTTATAAATAACCGCCCTGTCAGCATTAGCAGAAGAGGAAGATGGGTAAATCCACATTACCACTTTATTGATTGCATCCGCCGCACCAAATACCAGATGCGGGTATTCTTGGTTAAACCGAGAGAAGAATGTCTTATCAATCTTCTGTGACCCGATCTGTTTACTGTCCTGACCAGAGAACACATAAAACCCGTCTGTGCTAAGATAGAAACAGAAGTCCCCCACATTCACCACAGAGTTGGGTGCAATCGTTCCCCTTGCACGTTCAACTTCGTAAAAGCCAAAAACAGTAGGCGGAGATTCATAAACGATGCGATAGACCGCACCATCCATAAATACTACGCCGTCCGTGCCGCCTACGGCCCCCGTGATGGCCTGAACCCATCCCCCGGAGGGTAAGTCTTGCCTGTCAGATTGCTTACTGGCGGCGTCCGTAGAGCCGATAGTAGGCCAATCAGTTGAATTATTAATTGCACTCCACCAGACCCGGTTAGCTACGACCCCGTCGGAACTATCGTAAGTATTCCCGCAAAACACAAAGTCTCTTATCTGAGCAAGATGCCTCGCCCGTGGTGCCGCCGCCGCTAGATCGGCAAAGGCACTGCTTGTCCCCATAACATAGCTCTGGATATTATCGGTGTGGCCGTTGCAAGCAATGACCCGGTTCCCAAATTTTACAAACTCCCAAGAGTCATCAGATGCGGTTGTATACGCATTGCTTGATTTAGATACCGCTGAATAAGTCGCGGAACTCAGCAAGTATAAATTATTAATGTCCCCCGCAAATGAATAAACATTTCCATCGTTAGCACGGAACGCACCCGCACCCTGACACTGAGCCGTAAGCGCATTGGTCAACGCTGTTTGCGCCCCCAGCGGCCCGTAGCTCCCCTTTGTGCGGGGTATGCAGTTCTTTGCGACCTGACTGTACATCCCACCTGAATCGAGAGATGGTTGATCCGGCGCATATTCGCCAAAAGGTATCAATAGTATGCACCCGAATTGATGTTAAATTGCCGCCTTCCCGCCAAACTGGAGTCTTGCCGCATAAGGGTTTGACCCTGTGTCCGGCTGTTCAGCTTATTGACCTCTAAGACGATCTCATCGCGCATTGGCTTATAGACCCCCATGCGCTCACCGTTGCGCCTAGCTACCGCCGCCTCGAAGCATGAGGCGTAGAGATACGCATCAGGGTAGTTGGTCATCAGCCAGTTGGTAGCGTCCGACGCTAAATCTAAACCTTTAAAATATATTGCTGTCAGCGTGTAAGATTGATCTGCTGGCCGCTCAAATTCATATGTTGCGCCCACCCGGTAAAGAACAGGTTGCGCCCTCTCAGTCTGGCCCCAATAAACCAGATCACGATCTGTTGCCTTGGCGAGTTGTTTTTTATCGCTTGTATAATAAAGGTCAACGTCTGAAAGATACCCCGTAGGCAAAGAAGCCGTTGATGCGCCTGTAGATAAGGATACAGATGCCGTTGTCCTCATTTGATGGTGGCGTAGGTTACGATTAAGAAAGCCCTCGCCCCTCGTAATGAAATCAGGCACGGCATTCGTAAAGCCAGTATCCGCACGGGAAAACTCGGCGGCTATTGCAGTCTTTAGATCATTATAATTTGCTAAAGCCATCTTAACCTCAAAAGAAAAAGGGAGAGCCGAAGCTCTCCCAAGTCCCTAGTTCATTTGTATACGACAAGCCAACTCTGGACGTATGGTTTTGTAGCCATACAGAACATCAATACGAGTTGGGAACGTATCAGCACTTATGCTGTAGTCCCTAACAATACGCATTGAAATGCCGTCCATGACTTCACGAGCAGCAAAGTCAACGCCTTTTGGCATAACAAGGTCAGCCGTTGCGAAAGCAAACGCATCTTTGTGATACGCGAGAGAAACACCATAGTCGGCGGCGTTTCCAATATCAGTTGATTGATCACTTTCGTTTTTATGCAAAGCCGCATTGTTAGCTGGCATCGCGCTTACATTTTGTTTCGCTCCCGAAGAATGTAGTGCGGGAGAAAATGACAACGATGTTGCGCTTGTTCCAGCGTCAGCCGTAATGACAAACTCTTTTAACTTAGTTTGAGTTGCCTTGGTTTCAGGATGTACAGCATACACGGAAGCGAAGTAGAAAATATCACCCTTCTTCCAAGTTCCCGCACCAGTATCAACTGTAATTGAAGTGGAACCTTCAGCTATAGTCCCGCTATCATTTACAAGATAATCGGCGGTGCCGTCATCTGTACCCGTGGTATGTTGCGGCCACATGGAGTTTTCCATAATATTGGCAAATCCAAAAGTGTTGGATGCAACACGGCCTTCCTTGTAGTTTTTACCCACGTTTGCTTGGTCATTATAAAGACCTTTGAGGGCTTCAACTAAGTCAAGGTTGTCCTGGGTGTTAAGGTTTAGACAACGCTGGTCATATGGAGACAAGTTGTCCGTCAAGACTTTAGAAGCGGTCAATACATCACTTGATGTAATGGTTGCTCCCACGTCTGTAACGTGGTTGTAAACATCCTTATACATGGACATTGCGTCAGACTCGATATTTGCCGCTAATACTGACATTGCTGGCTCTAATATTCTTGAGCCAAAATCATCAATATCCAACGTCAAATCATCAGATGTCCAGGTTGTATCGACACCCTTCTGGGTGGCAACTTGGAGTGATACGGAACTCTCAACAACATCTTGAGATGAGAGAGACGCACCAGACCGAACGGTGTACTGGTTAGGCAACCTAATCTTTAGGGTGTCGCCAATTTTTGCACCGCTTTTACCAAAAGATGAATCGTAGGATCGGTTAATTGTTCCTACAAAGTTCAGCTTTTGGTGCAGTATGCGAAGGGCTTCCCTCGTTACTGCCGTTGGAGTTAAGTTTGTGTTAGCCATAATTTACCTTTCAGCATGACTATCCCGTCATGCGTTTGGCTATCTGGGCATTCCGCTTGCGAAGCCAAGCCTCCGTAGAATCAGAGTCCTTTGGAGCCGTGCGGTTAGAGGACTTTTTAGCCCTTACCTTTTCAGCCTTTGGAACTGGTTCCGCTTTTGCTTTTTTCGGTTTTGCGGTCTGCCGCTGTTGAAGTTCATCAAACAGCCGCGCCTTGTTTAAGATCGACAAAACTGCCGGATCATAATTAGTCGAGGCCAATTGATTCTCGGATAGGCCACTCTTCAGACCGTAATCGAAGATGGCCTGTTCAGTGTCAGACGACCAATCAGCTACTGCCGTCGCTACCCTCTGCCTATTTTCCTCAGTTTGACGGGCTATCTCTCTGGATTCCGTCTGTTGAGCCTCGGCTTGTAGCTTTTGCAGTTCTTGGACCGCCTGTCCTCGTTGTTCCCGCAAGGCTCCCAATTGTATCTGCGCCTGTTGCGCGGATGCTGGGTCTTGCTGTCCCCAAGTGTTCCAATCAATGCCTTCAAACTGGGCTAGTTGAGTGTCAATCACTCGGACGTTGGAGTCAGCTTCGGTGAACTGGGTTTGCATTTTGATGGCTTGCTGGAACCGCTGTCGATCAGCTTCCAGTGCCTTGCGTTGTTCACTTAGCGACTGTGTCTTTTGTGTGTAGTCAGCGTTTTTCATAAACGCATCTTTTGCTGATTGCGGCACTTCTACTTTGGTCCCGTCATCCAGCGTTAGCTCAAACAGTTCAGCTTCCACCTCATCGGCTTCCTCGTCATCACCCTCTTCCGCATCGTCTACCTCGTCAGCATCGACTTCTTCGGCTTCTGCCTCTTCCGCCTCTACCTCTTCAGTGTCTTCTGCTTCAACGAATCCGTCATCATCCGGTTGTTCGCTCATGTCTTACCTCAATTAAAAAAGCACCCGAAGGTGCTTGTTGCGAGTGGCGTATGCCTTGCTCGATTACCCAAGTGGGTAATTGGTGACAGGCCCGTATGATCGGGCTTGTGCTAAATCCTTTACAATTTCGGCTTCCGCTTCCATGCGGTCGGTCTCTGCCTTGAATTGGTCAATGCCAACTTTCTGTGCGTCTAGCTGGACCTTTACCTGATCTATGTTCTGATCGCCCTCTAGCTTCGTAATGTAGTCCATCGCGGCCTTTAACTGTGCGCCAAGCATCTCCTTCTCGCCGTCCTGACCACCCGCACCGCTGATCACTCTTTCAAGCCGTTCCGCGATTTGATCGGCACCCGGCCAATCCAGGTTCTTGGCGAAGATGTCTCCAACGTATGGAGCAGCCTGTGGGAAGACCCGCAACAGTTCCATCATCTGTGCGGCGGCTTCTTCACGGCGTGTGGCGTAGGATGGACCCGGCCTCACAATGATGTCGTATTTGCCTTTTGTTAGATCGTGGATGCGTGTCATTGGCATCCCTTGCTGATCCATCACTGGCTGGCCCTGCTCCATCATGGGGATGGGCTGGTTTAACGGTACATTTTCCGGCTTGTCATCCTCACCCAATACACGAATCATCCGGCCCTCTGTGTAAACGTGGGGGATCAGATCAAGGATAATCTTCCCGGCGTGGGTTACGGCCCGGTTGAGGTTGTCGTTAAAATGGTAGGTCGATGTATTTGATTGCCGCTTGCGTTCTATGATCGCTTTACCCGTTACCTCATTGGAGGCTGCACCAAGGGCAGAGTCGAAAATACCAATCACTGACTTCATGTCGTCAGCGGCGTTTAGAGCCTCTTGGAGCGCTCCGGCTGGTGGCCCTGCAAATGGTTGCCGTTGGGGCGGAGATGCCACCTCATCGGGGTCATACTGGAGGTATGGATGGCTTTCCGTGTTAGCCGTGGCCCACTTGGACCCGTCCGTATCAAACTGCCCTACCGCACCGACAAAAGGAGCCTTGGGAGCCAGTGCCACCAATTCAGCGGAAGCTGTGCGCCAGTAATTATATATGCGTTGCGGGTCTTTTGCGTCCCGGATAAGCGATTTAAAATATCTTTTTCCTTCAACCCAGCACTCTTCACCGTAAACGGGGACGATGGGGATATACATTCCCGGCCAATCAATCCGATCCAAGATCTCTACGGCGGTCATTGTGTACCGCTTGACCTTGTTGGTTTTTGTTGTTCGCTGGTTAATAACCTGAATGCCCTGGACGGCCATGAAGTTCATAAGCTCTTCGTCCATTTCCTCTTCGGCAATTATTGACCCATCTGACAGTTGAACGATCTCGCGGTCTACCTCCTCCCGGACCCAGTAATCCACCACACGGACGCTATCCTCTGAGAGCCATTCGTCAGAGTTTTCAATTCCGGCAAAGTCTGATTCCCAATCAGCCTTTTCAGCGTCAGGAAAATCATTTTCAAACTGATCTTTTGGCATCATCTCGGTAATAAAAGCGCAATTCCAATCAGAGGAATCCACCTCCATTGACCGGGGATCACCGTATACCGTGAACGGGTTTGCCACCCGCTTGATTACGATGTCCTGATCGAAGATATCGTTCTGTGTGTAGTCCACATCTATTCTGAAATATCCAAATCCGCCCGTTACTGCATCATCTAAGGCTTGGTCATATGCGCTGTCAGCGTTGGACTGGACTTGGATATTCCTTAACAGCCCCTGGAGAACCTTGGCCGTTTCTGGGTCTGCATTAGCGTCTACAGGTGAAACGTGGATGGATGGTGTGTTCTGTCTTGCGTCGTTGGATACCTGACGCACAAACGCCGGGAGCCTGTTGATGGTAAGACAGGGACGGCCCTCTTTGCCTCTTTTTTCTTCGTCATGCTTATCCCACTGTTCGCCCAAGCGGGAAAAGCGGATATCTTCATGGGCAAGGGTGCGGTTGTCTTCTTCAGCTTCAACGCTAAGTTCAAACTTTTCTTTAGCCGCTTCGAGTATTTCTTCGTCTGTCATTAACCCATCCAGCTACCTATTTCCTGATTCCGATAATCAATTTTCGGCCTGGGCCGCTTAACCATCTTCGGAAACAGTTCTGTGAAATTCCAAACAAGGGCATCAACTCTGTCCGGGCTACCGTCGCCCTCATACCCAGCGGATGTCATGCGGACCATTTGCGCCTCTAGCTCCGGGAACGTGCCAACGTGGCTTATGCGCCCCTGTGAGTAGAGAGAGCTTATTGGTTCCGCCCTGACGTGCTTGCCCCTTGTCGCAACCACCTCAATGATCCGTATACCCGGCCTGACTGTCTCTAACGTGTGGCGGCACATATCACCGCCTTGATTGCGCTCTATGACGATGGCATCAGCATCCCACTCGTCGTAAGCCGCGATTGCCGAAGTTGCCCACTCTTTCGGCGTTCCCCGGCGGGAACAGTCATCAAGGACGTATCCCCTGCCTTCCATGCCCAATCCGGCTACTATAATGCCGTGTTCATCCGATCCCGCCTCTGCCGATATAGCCGGGTCTATAGATACGAGTATGCGGCCCATCTCCGGGGCTTCCGTGCGTCGATGAGCGTGTATGTTAGCCCGGTCCCAAATGGCACCAACGGCCATCGGTTCGTACTCGCCTTCCCAGATGTGAGAATATCGATCCGGGGCGTGTTCGTAATCGTGGCTCCGCTCCTCCTCTAGCTCATTTGGAAAGAAGCGGTTCTGGTCATAGTTTATCTTGCGAATGATCGCATTATCCGGCGGCGTTAAACCCCGGAAGAATTGGTCTACAGGATCATTCTCATTGGTCGGGTTCCAGCTAAACCATATCTCTGATCCCGGTGCGCGGATTGTGGGCCGTAGCAGTTCCAAACTTTTGGCTGACAGGGTCTGTGCTTCCTCAACCCACGCCACATTAAAACCCTCCAGCGACTTGATGCTCTCTGCCGTGTGATCCTGCATACCTTGAAAGATCACGATGCCATTGCCGGGTGTCTTGATGCTGTCGTTTAAAATATCAAACCGATCAGCAAGGCCCAGTATGTTTATCTTGTCTTCAAGTAGCCGCTTGGCTGATTCCTTCAGTGACTTCTGCACCTCCCGGATACAGACCGCACGGAAGTTTTTATTCGCCGCCGCATTAGCAACCATGCACTCAGCAAAGAAATGTGACTTGGCGGAGCCTCGGCCCCCGTAGATCGCCTTGTAGCGTGAGGGCTGCATGAAGTCATCAAAGACCTCTGATGCTGCCCCTACTCTGACTTGCTGCCCCACAGGATGATAGGACCGCCTTCCGGCCCGGTATGTTCTATGTTCTGCTTGTCAGTCCAGCCAAAGTTATTCTTCAGATCGAAGATCATCCCGGCAGTGTTTCCGTTGCCGTCTACCAGCCTTCTATTACGCTGGCTTTCTATCCGCGCCTTCGCCCTTTTTATCGTGAAAGAAAATTCGCTATCTTTTGAGTAGTCCATCAAGCTCTGCTTGTCTGCAAAGCCTAATGCGTAAGCCAATCCGGGAACCGTGTAAGGCTCTTCCGATCTGTCGCATTTATCAAAGTAGTTTTCGATCAGAGGCGTCATTTCCTCTGGCGTTTTAAACTTAGGTGGTCGGCCTACTTTAGCCATAGCGAGAATCCTTCCGGTTGTTCTCTATGTTTTTTTCGCTGTCTTCGCCGCTGCCTTAAATGATGCGTTTGATGGACGGCCCTTTGTGCCGGGAGGACGCATCTTCTTTGTTTTACCCGCACCTAAGCGTTTCAAGGCAATGTTCCTGTAAAGCCCAGGCCGCTGTCTTTTCAGCCGTGCTATCTTTTTTTTCTTTGTCTCTGCCATTACAGGATTCCAATCAGAATTAACGGCACGATCCATTTAACTTTCGATGCCCACCAAGCTGGTGACATTTTTCCCTTGGCTATATTTTTAGCGTGACGGGCTTTGAAGCTGGATCGCCTTGCCTTCTGCTTTGCCGTCTTTGGGCTTGACCCTGCACCGCTGACCCCTTGTTGACCGAAGCGGATCAGCTTTTGCGTGTTACCCTCTTTGGCTAAGACGGCGTGAGACTTGGTCGGATGCTTCGGCGTCCTCTTGGGCTTGTTCACGCCTTTGAAAGTCTCGCCGCGATACTTGACCATTAGTGCTTCGTTGACTCCATCGAAATGCCAAAGTCCATCATTAACAGGGCTCCGCACATAATGAAGTTTTGGGCGAACATCTCCGCCTCATCTTCACCATCAAATTCCACGATTATACGGACCTCGTACCCTTCATCACCCGGTACAAGGTCAACCCGATCAAAGCTCATAGGATACCCCAAAAGAAAAACCCGCCGCCTGATTTTAGGCGCACGGGTTCCTTCTGCAATTATGACTACTTCGATTCGGGTGGGTCTGTCAAGTAACTAAATCAAGTATTACGAGAATGATTTTCTCAACGATTAGCCATTCCATCAGCCCTTCTCCCTTTCCCAATTTTCTAAAGCGCACCTCTGGCTAAACGTGATAATTTCCTCCGCCACTTCTTCTGTTGGTGCCATCGCATATGCGGCGTGAATTACGGCGGTCATCAACCCGGCAAGTGCGTCTCGTTCATTGGCCCCAGACACAGCTAAAGCTTGGAGGGCATCCAATCCCGCCTCATAACCTGAGTCAAAGTTCTCTCCAACTTCCGTGCTCATTTCTTACTCTCCTTCACCAGCTTGGCGGCATACTTCTTAATCCGCTCTTTGGCTTCTTCCGTATTGGGAATATAAACCTGTGTCTGAACTAAGCCCTGTTCTTCGCGCCGTTTTCGCAGGGCCGCTTGGCGTGCTTTTGTGTCAGCCATTTCCATCTCTCCTATCCTCCTATACTAGCCAAGATCGGAAAGCTGAACCAGCAAGCACCGATAAAAAATATCAACGCCAGGAAATCGACAACATCTCTCAGCATTGGATTGACCTCCGCCGCTCGACCTCCAGATTGTCTTGGGTTTGCTGGTAATGCTCACAGACCACTTCGGCCCGTGGTTTTTCGTTTTCCTCAATAGGCGGTTCTGTGGTATCTACATCTTTAGTCATCGCTTTACTCCATCAAAGTTTTGTTGGTGACTAGCCCCGGCAAGTGCGCGAACACTGCCGGGGCGTTAGTTTAATTGAGCCTCTCGATTTTTATGTGTTAAACGATAGTCCTTTGTTATGATTCCTAACTTTGCATCACCGCGCACATGGGCTTTAATCCAAGTGCGGCGACCATCTCGGTATTTACGAAAATGACCGCGCACTGAATGTTGGCGACGATTACTTTCGGCCATTTCGTTAAAACCCTTGGGGGTTATCGTAACACCTCGCCACTTGGGTAAGTCCAATGATACCTCAATGTGTGCGTTACCTTTGTGGTATTTGCCAAAGCGGTAGCGGGTTCCGTTTCCCTCTCTCGGGGTTTTGATGATCCAATCGTAGTTCAGTAACGCCATGACGGTTATCAGAAAGCGCGAGTCTCCTCGTGTCATTTCTAAACCCCAATCACTCATCTTTTTCATGCCCTCATC
>VTLG01016436.1_pt1 | contig 30705 bp, 39 predicted proteins | sample 4694571 | NCBI WGS metagenome assembly VTLG01 (sample SAMN12604809, study PRJNA352737) | marine metagenome | biome: ENVO:00000447; feature: ENVO:00000209|ENVO:00000569|ENVO:01000036; material: ENVO:00002151; isolation source: viral sequences binned using virsorter ...
TCATTCTCTGATGCAGCAAGTCTCATTCTTGATGCAGACATTCCTTCTACACCTTCAGAATCAGGATCTCTATCACCTGATGAAAGAACTTCTACATTATCAAATGCATAAAGAGCACCATTATAATTTGTAGATAGTTTCTCAAATTCATTTACCCTATCTTGTCCAGCAACTATTCTTACATTTGCATAACCATCAGTATGTGCTTTCTTTAATACATCAAATATAGTTCTATTAGCAGGACTATTAACAATATTCTTAGCATGATGTGGGAACATACCCTTCATCAATTCAACCTTAGCATCTACATCCAATGGATTCTTTTTATTATCCTGAGTTCTTGATGGAACAATAACATAATCACTCTTATCTTCACTATCCCTAGCAGAACCAGCAGCAACATCCATTAACTGTTGATGTCCTGCATGTGGAGGATTAAATCTACCAAATGCAATAGTCAATGTTCCTCTAGTTTTCTCAACTTCAGGAGGTGCCATTACATCTGCTGGTGAAACTGGTTCAGCAGCTTGTTGTTGTGCAGCAGGATCTTCAGCAGGTGCAGCTTGTTGTTGTGCTTGTGCTGCTGGATTAGGTATCTGTTGTGGAGATACTGGAGACTGCATTGTTGCAGGTTCTTCTTGTCCGTATCTAGTTGAATATGATAAATTCTTTTCTTTCTCTGTTTGAGGTGGATCTTGTCCTTCTCTCTGTCTCTTATTATAAAACTTTAATCTTCCTTTCTCTGTCTTTGCTACAAACTCACCATCTTTGTACCAACCACCATGACCATCTCCTTCTAGTCCAAGACGGAGTGCCTGTTGAGCTGCAGATTCAAATAAAAATTGAGAAAGTGTTTTCATTACTTACGCTTATTGATTTCAAACATTATTGCCTTTTCATTCGCAGCAATGTATTCGAGAGTATTTCTTCTCATAATGTTATATTTATTTATCATCTTTTTAGACTTGATACTTTTGATTTTCTTATCAAAAGTATGATAACAATGAGCACAAAACTCTTTAAACTTTTCTCTTCCTCTTGAACTAGGTTCAAATGTTTTAATTAAATCTTTAATTTCCATTCTAATATTCCACTTGATTATCAGTAATTACTGCTAAACTATCTTCATTTTCAATATCAAATTCAGATTCATTAGGTGTACTTGCAAGTAAAAGAGCAAGACTAAATCTATAATTGGGATTAGATGAACTTCCCTTCTTTCTAATTCGCAATTTTAAATCTGCTTTGAATCTTGGCATATTGGTAGATGCAACCATCTGAGCAGGATCTGCTCCCATATAATATGTACCTAATTGACCGATATGAATATAATTAATATTCTTAGCTTTATAATAATTAGTGACAGTATTATTAGGAATAGGAATATACTTATCTTGAAACTTCTGATAATCATCTTGTTTATCTGCCCAAGTAGGAGTTAAACCTTCATCCTTTAATTTAAATAATCTTGGTTGTCCAAGTCCACCCCAACCTGCTCTTGAATTAACAAAGTCTTCAATTCCCATTCTCTTTAACATTTCTCTCATTGATACATGAGCTGGTGCTTTACTTCCATCCAATTCCCACTTATTATTCTTATATTTTAATCCACTCTGTCCGAAGTCTGCTGCTTCATTTAATTTTACTTCCATATTATATGGATTACCTTTCCACATAAATTTAATATCTGGTGCATTACTATCTGAAGCAGCAGGAGTAAATCCTCTAGGAATTAATCTTTCACCTCTTAATTTTTCATATAATAATGCTTCATAAAGAATACCTTTATTATTTACATTTTGTGGTAAATCATAATAATCTGGTGAATCATCTATTAACTTAGGAGATATTGCCATTAGTATATTTTTAAAAAAGGACCATTCTTAGAAGAAAATTCTTTCTTCGCACCATAATATAATGCAGTACACCATTCCTTCATCTTACCTTTTCTTGCAATCTCTATCCATATCTTTGCCCACTCCAATGCAATTAACTTAGAAGAAAATCTTCCAGCAGAACTTCTATCCATTTCATTTGTTTCATATAAAATGGAATAATCGAGAACATGTTTAAAACCTCTACGAGGTTCAGCATTATCTTCATATACAGCAACTTCCCCAAAATCAATCATTGTAGAAGTTTTTAAAGTATCCCAAAGTTCCATCCAATAACGCCTATCAGGTTCAGTCCAATTACCAACAAGAGGTATACGTGAATGACTTGTTGCTGATGGTGGACGTGACATTCCAACAGATTGTAAAAATTTATCAATTGCTATACTAGAAACTTTACCCAATTTTGCACCAGCATCTTTTCCTTTTGGTGTTAAGTCAGTTTGTATAACATTCCTTGCTTTTGAATATTGAAAGTTTCTTGACTGCCCATGAATACTACCACCAGACTCTGTTACTAAATCAAAAGCAAGTTCACCCGTATCAAATAGATAAGGTTTTTTTCTACCTAAAGTAAGATTACATTTAAGAGAACCAGGTTGAAGATTTATATTAACTCTAGGTGCACCCTTCTCTGCCATGTTAGCAGTTTCTGCATTAGCAACAAGTTTTCTTGGTGATATTGCTTTTAAAGAAACACCTACCATTACCCTATCTCTTAAGGTAGTTCTCATATAAGAATTTAAAACTTCCAACCTAGCATTAGGAGTCATACCTTCAATATTAGTTATTTCTCTTATTGTTCCTCTTACAACAGTCTCCATATTCTTTCTAACAACAATAATATCCATAGGATTCCATCTATCCTTTACAGATACACCGCATTTTGTTTTTGCTACATGTTCAATATAAGGCATTATTCCAGTATCTCTAGAATAAACATACCCCTTACCACCTAAAAATCCTCTTAATGCATTAACTTGTTTTGAATATGTTTCATACCAAGATTCATCATAACCATCATACACCTTTAACATCTCAGTGTCATTTGGTATTTTATTCTTTTCTATTACAGATTCAAAGAACACTCTAGAACCATTTTCTTGTTTAGCGGTTTCAACTGCGTTTGTTGCCATAGCAATTCCGAAGAACTGCTAGCTATTTATTTAACGATCATCTACTGCACGATTTTCTGAATGATATACATTAAATTCTCCACCAGGATATCTCTTCTTTAACTTCTCTACATTACCTGCAACTACGTCATCGAATGGTACTTCAAGAGCCATACAAGCTTGTGCCACATACCAGAGAACATCACCCAACTCAATAATAAGATGCTCTCTATTGTCGTCATTCCAAGGTTTTCCCTGAAACACCATCTTCTTAACGATTTCCATAAACTCACCACCTTCAGCACTAATCCCAACAGCAGCAGTAAGAAGACGATTAATATTGGAACCCTGTTTATCAAGAAGTTGAAGACTATCAATAAAAGAGTTATAATCCTTACTGGGATTGGATGTGACACCATCCACGAAATCAAGGTACTTATCCAAGTCAACTTTTTTAGTCATTAGAATTTAAATTCAGCGAAAGATTTTTTAGGTTTCTTCTCTTCGTTATTATACTCTTCTTCCTGTCCACTGTCAAGTATATCCTCTTGTGCTTTCTGTTCTACATCATACAATCTCATCTTTGCTCTATCAATACCAACAACAAATCTTTTAAAGATAGTAGGATCGTTATACCTATTCTTCAATTGCTTAACCATTATCTGTCCCAAACCTTCCAACTCTTCTGTAGAAATAAGGGCAAACATAAGGTCAGCAGTAGCAGGGAGTCCAAAAGACTCAGAGGTGTCAGTAAGGTCCACATCAGAACTAGCAAAACCGCTACGAGTAGTTTGAGTGGCAGATACAATCGGAACGTTCGCCTCAACTGCGAGACCCCGTAATTCTTCTGCGATTGCTTTGATGTATGAATATGAATTGACATTGGCATTCCCTCTATATCTACTAGAAGCACAGATATTAAGATAATCTATGAATATTATATCAGGACTAAAAGACTTTTTCAATGCTAATTCATTTAATAATGATTTGAAATGTCCTGAATGAGCAGATGCAGTAGGGTATTCTTTTATAATTAATGTTCCTTGAGTTTTCTTTGCAATAGAATTAACCTTACTATCAAACATAGGTTTTGGTAGTTCAGTTATATCTTTAATATTAACATCTAAAAGATGAGCATCAATTCTTTCTGCAATCTTCTCTTCTGCCATTTCCATTGTAATGTATAGAACATTATGTCCTTCCATTAACGAAGCAGAAGCCATATGACACATAAACAAAGATTTACCAACACCAGTACCTGCAAGTGCAATATTAAGCGTTTTACTTGGTAAACCTCCTTTCGTAATCTTATTAAAGTATTCAAGGTCGAATTGAATTCTGTTTTCTTTTTGATGATAGAACTTGAATCTTTCTTCATAATCATTCAAATAATCATGTCCGACATTATTGTCGAAGGATACTGCTAATGCATCTGAAAGAATAGAAGGAATAGCATCTCTATTTTTCTTTTCATCATTACCATCAGCAATATGGATTGACTCCATAAGTGCAAGATAAATTGCTCTATCTCTACACCATTTTTCTGTTGAATCTAATAACCATTGTCCATCAACAACAGATTCAGTTAGAGAATTATTAATGTCTCTAACTTCTTTAACTTCACTCTCAGTAAGATCTGTTCTATTATCTGTCTCAATATTTAAAGCTTCAATAGTAATAGCAGAATCATACTTACTAATAAACCTAACTATCTCTTCATATATTATCTTCTCACTTCTCTGTTCAAAATATTCTGGTTGAATAAAAGGTATAACCTTTCTAGAATATTCCTCATTGAATATGAGATTCTTGATGATAGTGGTTTCAATTCGTTCCATAATGAATGTAAGTACTCAAGATATACTTTGAGTTGTCAGTGGGTGGAAGTCCAGCATGAGGATATTCCCATGTTGGAGGGAACACTAATACTTTACCACGTTTTGGTTCAATATTCAAGTCATGATTACTAAAAGTCGTGTATCCATTATTATCATTGAGATAAAAAAGAAAAGCTACTGCTCTTTTTGCCGTAGGATAATCTATAACATCAACATGCTCATCAAACCTTTCATCTCCATTTGTCATATATCTTTTAATGCGAAATTCTTCCAAAGAAGATAACTTTGGAAGAAACTTTGTTTTATATTGATTATATATTTTAACAACATATGGAATCAATCCAGAGAGTGCTTCCCTATGATACTGATTCAAATTTAATTGTGTAAAACATGGTTTATGATTCTGATTAACATATTCTGTATGCTCAGAAGAATCAAATAACTCAATTAACTTTTCACATAAGGAAACAGGAAGAACATTATCATATGTTCTAACCATATGAGAACTGTACTTTTGCAACTTCATCCAACTTTTCCATTACATCATCAGTAAAATACTCTTCTGGATTAGCAAGAATTTGTTTTGCATATATTTTCTTACCATTAATCTCATAACGTCCTGCGACATTTTTCCAAAGTCCTCCAATCTCACCAAGTTCTAATAAACCATAATAACGATCAAGTCCACGTTCATCATAATAAAGACGTATATCTACTTGTTGATTTTCTTTACTTAGACGTGATTTATGAGTCTTTGCTTTGATAATGTTTCCAATGATCTCTTTACCATCTTTCTCTTTCTTCTTCGAGAGGTATATGATAGTACTAGCAGCGTACTTAAGACCACTGCCTCCACCCATTTCTTTTGTGGGGACATAAGAACCGATGACATCATAAGTGTGGTTTGTAACTATTAATGGAATGTTAGCTTGCCCTAGTTTCAAAGTTAACATCCTAAATGCACCTTTAACAAGTTGTGATTTAGTCATATCACGAACCTGTTTATCATCAAGTGCATCCCTGATTTCCTTCTCAGTGGAAAGCATTCCTAAAGAGTCTAACACAAACATACATTGTTTGCGATTCTCTATGGGGGTTTTAAGATATATATCAACTGCTCTAAGTGCTTTAGATCTAAACTCTTCAATTGTAACTACATTAACTACAACAAGTCTATTCAAATCAATGCCACGAGATTCTAATAATGGTTTATTAACAGCAGCTTCAGTATCGAAATAGAGACAGTAACCGTCAGGATTACTATCCAAAAAGTTCTTGACAACTGCGAGGGAGAAGAAAGTTTTCCCAGTACTGCTTTCACCAGCGATGGCAGTAATCTTATTGCTAGATACGCCACCATAAATGGAACCGCTAACCAGTCCGTTAAAGATGTACGAACCAGTGTCGATGAATTGTTCTGCTCCTTCGATGTCTGCTGCGATTTGGGTATAGTCATCCCCTATTTCTTTTACTATCTCTTTAAGAAAGTCCATCATATACCTCTTTCAATTTTAAATAAATGTTGTGTTTGAAGTCTCTTTTGTTCCAATCATAATGCTCCTTATGTGTAGCATCAACAACTTCAAAAAATTCTTCTTTCGTCAAATCAAGTTCAATCTTCATATTGCTATTCCCTTCTCCTCACGTAAAATTTTCTTATAAGGTCCGCCAGGATTAAGTTCCCTAACTTCTTTCACTTCCTTTAGCAAATGATATAGTCTAGCATCTCCACCAAGAGATAATGCATTAACTATTGTTGCCAAATCTTTGTCATTAATAGGTAATTCCATTTTAGATAAAAAAGGATTCTAAGTTTACAGTTTTTTCCACACTCCATCCTATCGCATCAAGGATGGCTTTAAGTGGTTCTACGAAACTCTTCTCAAATTGTAAGTCATAATCAATGTATTTGTCAAGTCCAAGTTCTGTAGGAAATTCTTGAATAAAGGAAACTACGTTCTCTTGGATTATATTTGGTTTTTTCAGATAAATGAACTTGACTTTTTCTCCATTACCAATGAGTGAGTACTTATTGGTAAGATTTTTCTTCTTCACATAGTGATTAAAAAGAAGAGCACCACGTATATGTATAGGAGTTCCCTTTGCATAGATTGTGGAAGATGCCTGATATTTACGAACATCAGATGCAGTACGAGGAAATGCAATCTCTTCTGGTGGAAGTGTCTTAAATTCCTTACGGCATTTATCAATGAAATCAATCACTTCATCCTCTGTACCATTCATTACAAGTTGAAGTCCATCCTTAATCATAGTACGACAAGGTGCAGGAGTTGATGACTTGACTGCCTCAATACCCATCATCTTCAATTTGGGTTTTTCATAACGAACACCCTCACTATCCCATACGTTCAAGATGTATCTTTTCTTGGCAGTCCATATACCACGTTCAGCAATGTTCTCACGTTTCATGAACATCTTTTGATCATAAGCACTTACGTACTTGGCCAGTTCTTCATAAGCACCCTCAATAAAAGGCTCAAATTGAGTTTCACACACCTTGTTAAGGAACCCAACAACGCTCTCATTAGTTTTCTCTCTGCCCTTGTATACAGCCTCAACCAGAGGACCCATATTAAGATAGATGGAATCAGTATCTGAAGCAATAACATAATCTTCACCCTCAGTTTTTAAAATTTTATTGATGTGAGCATTCATCCTATTCTCAATCCACCGAATAGAGACTTGCCCACTTAAGGTAATGGCTTCAGCGTTAGCCAGTTTGTAATATCGAAAATACTGATTGCCAATAGCACCATAAGCAGAGTTAAGTTGAATCTTCCTTGCCATCTGGATGTTGTTACATCTTGCGATTTCTTTTTCAAGAGTTTTTGTTTTCTTCTTTTCATAATCCTGCTTTGCCGCAAGCATCTTCTTCTTATAAACTGTTCTATCCTTATAAATCTTCTCCATCAACTCTGGTAAAAATCCACGCACATCTTTCCTATACTGTGCTCCATTCGCACAAACAGCAAACTCACCATCAATATTAATATCTTGATTTAAGAGCCCCTCAACGCTCGCACTGGGATGTCTAGTCTCCCAGAGGGTTTCTGGACTGATATTGTACTGCATAATAAGATGAGGATACAGGCTATTAAGGTCAAAAGAGACCACCCAATCATACTTTCCTGGAATCGGTTCTTTGACATAAGCTCCTGCGTACTTTGCGTCTTTATCAGATCTTTCTTTTGGTGGAATAACTATATTCCTTTTTTTGAGATAGTTATAGATTATAGTATCCCACATGCGAACCTGAGAGAATACATCAGCATAATTTGCTTTTGCGTCATATGCCATAACTATGGCAAGTTCAATCAGTTTCATCTTGTCTTCCATACGGTCAACAAGTTCAACGTCAATTATATTATACTCCACAAACTTTTGCCAACCCTTTGTGTAGAAGTCCTTAAACGTATCAAACTCAGAGTGATCGAGTTTCTTTTGTCCAAGTTCTACACTAGCAATATAATCTAATCTATAAGACTCTTGTGCCTTATAAGTAAACTTCTTATAAAGATTTAGGTAATCTAACTGCGTGACACCACCAATATCATAAGAAATATTTTTACGTCCTGCAATATAAATCTCCCTTTCACTCACCAAACCCCAAGGTGACATACGACGCATCAACTTCTCACCAAGGATTCTATCAAGACGACGAACAAGATATGGAATATCATACAACTCACTGTTCCAACCAGTAATAACTTCAGGAGTATTATCCTCAATCATCCACCAGTTTATAAAATCACTAAGGAGTTCATACTCAGTTCTGAATGATTTGTATATTACATTATCCTGTTTATTATTAAATGGACCCAATCCCCATGTACGAATCTGTTTTGTATTATAATCTTGAAGAGTAATAAGTAATACTTCTTCCGCAGCAGATTCTACATCAGGGAATCCATTCTCTGATGCAACCTCAATATCAATTGTAGTTATCTTAATATGATTAGTATCAAACTTAATCTCATCCTCTGGATACTTCTCAGAAATATATTGATATATGTACCTATCGTTACCATATATTTTAAAATTCTCTACACCATCATACTTCTTTATAAACTCCCTACAATCTCTAACAGAACCAGGTTCAACTGATTCAACATATTCTCCTTCTAAAGTTTTATACTTGGTTTTTCTTTTAGAAGAAACAAATAAAGTTGGATAAAACTTCTCACGAGTTGCAAAGTGTTTCCCATTCTCAACACCACGAACCAAGAAGTTGTCACCAACCATTTGGACGTTAGTATAAAATCTCATTACGAAGTTAATTCAATGTATTTGTCTATAACTGTACCAGTAGGATCTGCAATTGTCAAGATATCTTCTGCTCTTACCATGAACTCAGTCTGATTAGTAACATCAGATTTCCAAGGTTTCATATCATCAATACTAGTAAAAAGTAATGGATTAATTAACTTACAATTGGGTTCACCAATGTCAGCATCCATTTCAACAATTTCTGATATTATGACGTTATCAACATCCATTAGGATGCACTTAATTACTTTTTCCACTTAATTTCTCCTGATACATTTTGATTACAGATGGTAAAGGTTCTACAACAGTAACAACCCAATCAGGTTGAACTACTACTTCTTGATCTTTAGATAAAAGAATCCAAGGTGATAATGTTACTTCTACACTACCATCATCATTTTTTTCCTCTTCAGTCAAGAGTAATGGGGTATTTGTAACAACCTTATGTGGTTTATGTAGTAAATATCCTTTTACTTGTTTTTCATCATTGACTAATTCCTTGGCATCAGCAATTAATTGCTCACCAGATTTTAGTATCACCAATTTGATAGACATTTTTAAATCTTTCCTTGCTTACATTATAGCATTAAAAAGGGGGTGTGTCCACCCCCGATATTTAGAACCAGTCCTTTCTGGCGTGATGCTCTGGAACAATCTTTGCTAAGTCCACAGTTAGAAGTCCATCTTCAAAGCTGACGGATCTAATCTCCGTATCATCTGTGATCGTCCAAACTCGTTGGAAGGAACGTTGAGCCAATCCTTTGTGGACAAACGTTCCATCAACTTCTGATTCTTCTTTCTTGCCTTGGATATATAATTTTCCAAACTCTGTATAGACTTTGACTTCATCTTTCTTAAAGCCAGCGAGTGCCATTTCAAGTTTTGATTCATGATTATTTAATTGTACCAAATTATATGGTGGGTAGTTTGATTGTGGAAAATCTGAATTAAAAAATCTATCCAAATAATCATCCATCCCTATGCCATTTTGTCTTATCACCTTCATTAATTCTGGAAGGTTGGCACTATGATATGTTGCTAAGTTAGTCATGGTTCTCCTTTAAAAGCGAGTGTGAATTGTGTACCCCGAAGGCGTACATTACTATTTAACCAAAACTACTCAAAATTGTCAGTGAGGAATACCCCAAATTTTTGTACAGTAATCCCTAATAGATCTATCAGAGGAGAAGAAACCCGAACGTGCAGTGTTGATAACCGACATACGATTCCATGCATCACGATTTACCCACGCTCTACTTACTCTATCTTGAGCATCTAAGTAATCAGAGAAATCGGCAAAGACACAAAAAGGATCATGATTCAAAAGATTATCCAATAAAGGTTCAAACTTTTCTTTATCACCCTGACTGAAATGTCCTCCCTTAATCAGATTAACAACGTCCCAAAGTTCTGCACTCATATGATGCTTAGGATCATATCCATTCTGCCATAATTCTGCAATACCTTTCTCATCATGTCCAAAGAGGAAGAAGTTTTCTTCTCCTACAAGTTCACGTATCTCTACATTAGCACCATCAAGTGTACCAATAGTAAGAGCACCATTCATTTGGAACTTCATATTACCTGTACCTGATGCTTCCTTACCAGCAGTAGAAATCTGTTCTGATAAATCAGCAGAAGGGTATACAAGTTCTCCTAACTTCACACTATAGTTTGGTAAGAATATTACTCTTAACTTACCATCCATATCAGGATCAGTATTTACTACCTCTGCAATATTACAAATAAATTCTATAATCAGTTTTGCCATATAATAACCTGGTGCTGCTTTACCACCAAATATTACTGTGCGAGGAACGACATCGACTCCATTTTTGATTCTAAGATACTGATGAACAATCCACAAAGCAAGAAGATGTTGTCTTTTATACTCATGTATTCTCTTAACCTGTACATCAAAAATACTATTAGGATCTACAGCAATACCAAGATTATCAAAGATATAAGTTGCTAAATTATGTTTACCAATAATTTTAGTAGTTGCAATCTTTTCTAATAACTCAGAATCATATTGTTTCTCCTCTAATTTCTTTAGAGAATCCATATTAGTAATCCAATCTCTACCAACATAATCATCAAGAACTTCACTTAATGGAATATTAGAAGATGCAATCCATCTTCTAGGAGTCACACCATTAGTTACATTGGTAAATTTATGAGGCCACAAATCATAAAACTCTGGCATCAATTGTGTTTTAACTAATTCAGAATGTAATGCTGCAACACCATTCACATGATGAGAACCAACAGTAGCAAGATGTGCCATACGAACTGCCTTATTACCATGTTCATCAATGATGGACATTCTCTCCAACATCCTATCATCACCAGGATAGTGCAGACGTACTACCTGTAAGAATCTTCTATTAATCTCATAGATTATTTCCATGTGTCTTGGTAAAAGAGTCTTGAATAATTTCAAATCCCATTTCTCAAGTGCTTCTGGTAATAATGTATGATTCGTATAAGCAACTGATTTAGTTACTATATCCCATGCAACATCCCACTCAAGATGTCTTTCATCTACAAGTAATCTCATCAACTCTGCAACGGCAACTGCAGGGTGTGTGTCATTTAATTGTACTTGCCAATGATGTGGGAAATCTTCTATAGGATATCCACGTTTCTCTAAACTTCTAATCATATCTTGAAGAGAAGCACTAACAAAGAAGAACTGTTGTTTTAATCTTAATTCCTTACCTTGATCAGTTCCATCATTAGGATAAAGAACCTTAGAAATAGTCTCAGAAGAAACACTCTGTTCCACTGATCCCATATAGTCACCTATATTAAATGCATAGAAATCAAATGTTTCAGTAGCATCTGCTCTCCATAATCTCAACCTATTACAATTATTAACTCTATATCCTATCTGCAGGATATCATATGGAACGGCAATAACTTGTTCTTCAGGAACCCAACGTACTCTATAATTTCCTCTATCCGATACATAATTCTCTACCTTACCACCAAATCCAACATGAACTGATTCATCTGGATGACAAAGTTCCCAAGGCCATTCTCCATGTAACCAATTATCAGTAACTTCTATCTGCTGATTATCCCGTATTTGCTGCTTGAATATACCATACTTATATCTTATACCATAACCAGTAGCAGGTACTTCTAACGTAGCAAGAGACTCCATATAACATGCTGCTAGTCTTCCTAAACCACCATTACCTAAACCAGGTTCTTCTGCAGTATCTAAAACTTGATCTAATCTATATCCATATTGCTCCAATGCTTCTTCTGCTTCTTTCCTTATACCTAAACTTATAAGATTGTTATTTAATTGAGGACCAATCAAAAACTCTGCAGAAAGATACGCCACTTCCTTACCAGAAGGTTCTTCCATAGATAACCAATAATTAATTATCTGATCTCTTACAGCATAACTCAATGCCATATAGAAATCATGAAGAGATGCTTTATCGGGACGTTTTCCTAAAGTATAAAAAAGACGTTCCTTAATGCCATTAGATAAACTATTCGTCAACTTTTTTCTTCTTGCTACCTATATTATACTTTGTTTCTAGTATCCAATCACCTTTGTCCTTATATGCTAATACTTTAATTTGATTTAAAGGTGCTATATCTTGTATTTTATCAGCATCTACAATACCAACTAATCCCCAATCAGCAAGTAATTGAGCAATACGATTTCTACGTTGAATATCATTAGATGTAAGGTTAGCATGTTTGCCATCCAAAGCGAAGAGTTCTTTGAAATGAACAAGATAATATCTTCCTTGCTTATGCAAGATATGACATGATTGATATATTTTTTTCTCCTTACGGGATGCTACCCCAATTCTTGTGAGAGTTTCTCTTACCTTAAGAAAATCATCTGGTTCACTAAGAACCACCTCTACCATTTGTTCAGGTGTCCACTTTACATCAGGCTCTTGAACCACACTCATTGTCTTCCTCCAGTTTCAAATTTAGATTTTATAAAATTAAGTTGTTCTTTGGTTAGGATTCTTAGAGCTTGTTTTGCCTTTTCGTTACTATACCCATAATAACGTTTCACATAATCAAGATCTTTAATCTCATCTTTACGAAGCCAAGGAGAGAATCTCTTCTTAACTCTCAGACTATTTAGTAAAAAATCATATTGAATCTTCTTTGGTAAAAAATGATACTGGTTCATTTCATTAACAAACAAAACACAATCAAGATGTCCTGACAAACACCGATTAATAATATACGGAGAATAATCCTTCTCAAGAGATGGATCCTCATCAATTAAATTCTTTTTTGTTTGATTGATACTATTCAACCAATCTTTCAATTCACTCATCAATAATTAAGCAATACCAATTCCTTACGTTGTTGCTGTTCTTTCATATATTCACCCACAGAACGCATGGTGTATGTATGATCAAATTCAGCAGCAGCCCAACCCATAAATCTATCTCTTATAAGTTGACTGGAGTTATATGATACCATCATATCCATAGATTGTACATCACAATCATGAGCAAATTTATCATGATCAAAATGCTTATGCATTGCACCCTTCTTACCATAAAGATTAGAACCAATCTCATAAGGAGGATCTAAGTACATAAAGATACCATCATGAAGTTGTTCTACCAACAAGTATCCATAAGTATTATTTGTTATATTCCAATCTTTTATTATTTCAGAATACTCTGGAAGTTTTTCAATTCCTCTTAATGAAAAATTAGAATCAGATGCCTGTTTTGAAAAAGAAGATGATTCAGTTAATCCACTAAAACTACATTTATTAACAATGTAAAAAGCAACTGCCCTATCGGTACTACTTTTATCTTTATCATTTATTATTTTCTTTGCTTCTTCAAATAATTCTTTAGCAGTCTCTTGATTTGGATGAGAAACTTTTAACATCTTTATATCACTATAAAGAGAATTTCCATCTTGTTGAAGTCTTGTCCAAAAATTAGCAAGTGGTTCATACAAGTCATTTACCCATACCTTAAGGTGTGGATACATCCTAGTAACATAAAGAGCAACACTACCACCACCAAGAAAAGGTTCTCTAAACTCAGTGTATTCTTTTAAATCAGGGAAATGTTCACCCATCTTGGTGCAAGCACGAGACTTGCCACCAGGATAGCGTAAAGGAGTCTTAAGTGACTTTTTGCTCATAATCTAATTGCAACTGAATTTCAGTATCAAAGTTATTGTAAGTTGGCTCATGTAAAGCACAATACTCACTAAAGGTAATCATCATTTCCTTACGTGATAGTCTACAGTGTTTTGCTGCTTTTGGCAAGTTCCATTTAGCAGAAAACAACATTTCCATTGACTCTCTAGTTTCTACTCTCATTAATAAAACCTTTCATTAGAAAAATCTCTTTGAACTTCATATTCAATAGCATCAAATATTCTAAGTAAAGAATTGGCAAATACTCTATATCCAGAACCAACATATACTTGCCCTAAGACAACCGACACTGTTGCTACACCCCAAAAGATATAATAAAATTTAGACTTAACTTGGTTCCTTTGTTTTTCTTTAGTAATCATTGTTTTTCATCATGTGAATGAGTTAATTTACCAGACACTTCATAAGCTTCCTTATTGCCACCATGTCCATGTGCAATGCCCAGTTCATGCATTTTAGCATGTTCGTCAATAGGGTCACGTAAATCTACTTTACCAGGACCGATTGTAAGATATAATCCATATCCCATAATAAAAAATAATAGTCCTACAATAATAAATACTAAAATCATTTTGGTAATTGACCTCCTTCATGTAAATCTTTAATAGGAAAAGTTATCATCTTTTCCCAAGGTGAATAATTATCAAAGAGAACTGCTGCGTTAGTTCCACTAATTCTTTGAACAAATCCAACATACCCCCAATATATTGAAGTGGGGTTTTTAATTGTTACAGTAGTTCCTGGTAAAATCATTTGAATTTACACTCTACCATAATTTCGGTTAATGCTGCAAGCATATTTATCTCTTGATCCGCTACAAATGCTACCTGGTATTGGTACTTTGCAATAATAAGAACGGCAGCAGGAATAGTAGCAGGAACCAAGGACTCATAAAGAGCATCATAGATACGACGAAAAAGTACACTAGAGTCATTATCCATATTGGCAACCACCCATTTACGTACTTCAAGAAAATTCTTCTCCTTAAGGTTCTTGACAAGATCATTTACAGCAACGTCTGAGAAAGACGCAAGTATTCCCGAATCAATTTGTCCCCCAACGGAGTACCTCTGACATTCGTTGAGAACTCTTCTCCAATCAGGAAAATGTTTATTAATGAGCTGAACAAGAACTTTCTTATCGGAATTGATTTTTTCCTGCTCCAAGATATAATTGAGTCGTTTAAAGAACTCAGCTGCAATGTTCTGTTTTTCCTTTCCTTTAATACCGAATTCCACCACTGCACACCTTGAGTGGAGGGGTTCCAAAATCTTATTTTTGTAATTGCAAGTAAAGATGAATCTACAATTTCCTGCGAACTCTTCAATAAATGCCCGTAAGAGAAGTTGTACATCGTTACCCGTGTTGTCTGCCTCATCGATGATGATAACCTTGTGCTTCGCTTCTGACGCAAGCGAGACTGTCGAGGCAAAGTTCTTAGCGTTATTACGGACGGTATCGAGGAACCTACCTTCGTCTGATCCATTAATGACATAATAGTCTACTCCGAGTTCATTACACAATGCCTTTGCTACCGTAGTTTTACCGACACCAGGCGGTCCAGCAAGAAGCATGTTTGGTATTTCACCCTTATTTAGGAAGTCTCTAAAGGTTTTCTTTATATTCTCTGGGAGAATACATTCTTCAATAGTTTTGGGTCTATATTTTTCAACCCATATAAAATCACTCATTCTTTAGTTTTTCTAAAATGTGTGTATATGCTTCTACTATATCACCTTTTTCCTTTCTAAACAAGTCTTTATCAAAACTTTCTCTAGTACCTTCTTTCCAAAGCCGCATCCCGTCAGGTGATAGTTCATCAGCAAGGAGTAAATTTTGTTCAGAATCATAACCAAACTCCAATTTAAAATCAACAAGTGTGAGTCCTATTCTACGAAAGACTCCTTTCATTATAGCATTAATTTCTCTTGCATGATGTTTTAATACTTCTATCTCCTCACCATATCCCATTAATTTAATTCTATCTTCTGTAAGTAAAGGATCATCTTTATCATCATCCTTCAAATAGAACTCAACCAAAGGCCAATTAATAACTTGCCCTTCTTCTAATGTTGTTTGTCTTACTATGGAACCAGCAGCAACATTTCTGACTACAACTTCTATTGGAATAATATCCACACTCTTACAGGACATAATCCTTTCAGGAAATGTATCAAGATAATGTGTCTTAATACCATGCTCTTCCATTAATTTAAATAGAAATTCAGATATTTCCATACAGACTTTTCCTTTTCCTTGAGGAAAATCTATCTTCTTACCATTACCAGCAGTGACTCTATCCTCATATTGTATGAGAACTTTATCAGGTTCAGATGTAGTAAATACAGTCTTTACTTTTCCTTTAATAATTTTAGTCATACCAGTGTCGAATTACCCCTGCAACAATAAAACAATTAGTAATGAGATAAGAAATGAAAATAAAAGTACGTACCAGAACAACGTAGTTGTCGTAGCGTCTAGTCTTTTCGTCAGAGAAACTACCCAGTGCATACTTCCAAATCCTCCACATTCTTATCATATAATATCTTCTAATTTATATAAGCTTACTAACTCTAAACCTGCTAACTTAAGAGCAGTATCTGCCTCACCATTCTCTTGCCTATCAACAATACAAACTATACGATTAACAGTATATCCAGCATCACGCAGTCTCTTAACTGCCTTAATGGATGAACCTGCTGTTGTAATCACATCTTCAAGAACAGTAACCTTAGCACCCTTCTCTGGTAGTGGTCCTTCTATAAAAGCACCTGTACCATGCCCCTTTGCTTCTTTACGAACGATTAAAGCATTAAGTTCTCTCTTCTTAGTCCATGACTTCATAGCAACGCTACAAACTAAAGGATCAGCACCAAGAGTTAATCCACCTACTGCTACTGAATCATCCTCTATATGTTCCAATAATAATTCAGATACAAAATGCATATACAATCCATGCATTATAACTGGTTTACAATTTATGTAATGTTCAGTCTTTCTACCAGAAGATAAAGTAAAATCTCCTTTACGGTATGCAAGATCTTTTAGAACCTGTAAGCAATCTTTCTTTAAATCTTTAATATCCATTGATTAACCACCATCAATATCACAACCAATCATTGCACCAGTAACGATGCCAGTGGGAACTGCCCACCATCTACCATTGCCTCTGCTTATAGCAGCAGCAATTCCACCACCTAATAATCCACCTGCAAGTGTACCTTCAGAACAATCGTTAGTATCATACTCTTCATATGTTCTTGTTACAGTTGATTGTCTACTCTCAGATGAAACATGTCTTCTACAAGGAAACTCAACAGTCTCCTTCCAAGATCTTACATAACCAGGACTATTAACTGTTCCTGGAACATATTCTTCTCTATATTCTTCTCTAAAACAAGTTCTACTGGATGAGTAACCTGCTTGATATTCATCAGCTAATACTGATACTGGAGTGAGTGCAAGAAGTGCTGCTAGTGCAATTTTCATTATTCAAAAGTTGAATCAGGTTCAAGGGCAATAAAATACTTCAAATCATGTTGAGTATTTGTGAATTTAGATAGTAACTTAGATGAAACAACAACATCATAAGCACCAGGAATAATCTTAATATTCTCTACTTTAAAGTTGAAAGAGAACTGCTTATCAGTTTCACCAACTACAACAGCAAATTCGTTAGAAGTATCATTCTTCTTATCACGAACTACAAGTTTAACAACACCTGCTTCACCAACTGCTGATAAATCAGGTAACTGATAAACTGCTGCTGCCTTAAGTAATTTCTCTAATGCACTACTTTCTAATTGAAAATGAATATCTTCAGAAGGGAGTGTAATCTCCTTTTCAGGTGGAGAAATTATAACATTAGGATCTGCATAAAAATATTTCACTCTACGCTTACCTTCACGAATAGTAAGATAAGAATCTGGTGAGAAATCTAAATCAGGATCCTGATGCAATCCCAATCCATTAAGAAATTGATTCAAATCATAGATAGCAAACTCACGAGGAAAATCCTCTTCAATCTCTGCTTCTGCAAGAATATTCTTAGCAACAGAAATAGTACGAAGTTGATTTCCTTGCTTCACAAGAATAGAATTATTAATTCCAGCAAAGTTTTTGAGAATAGTAAGAGTTTTGTCAGTTAAATTCATAGTCATAATTAAGGCATGTTGTGATCAATGTTTCCAGATGTGATAGATGGTTTGCCGTAGTGCTCATCAAAATGTAAGAGTAGCATAGCATAATGTATCACTTTCATCAAGTCCTTCTTATTCTTTCCATCTTTACTACCATAGCGACTACCATACTTTAAGATATTTGCCTGACAAAAATCAGATGCAAGATCTCTAGATGCCATCAAGTCTATTGTCTGAACATTACGATACTCATGTTTAGTACCTGTGTAATGTCCATTGTAAGTACGTGATACATACTCTTCTACATCTTTAAGTATCTCTTCTTCATGATACTTGTTCCTACTGTCTGTCATTTTCTTTTCTAATTCCTCCTTATAGAAATCTTGTGTCCACCCATCATTGTATGGTGAATTTGCATTGATATATAGGTTTGCAGTTTCACCAGTAATATACTCTGTTGGATATTCTGTAATGTAAGTGGCATCATCAGTCATTGGTTTTCCTTGTTTTAGTTGCTTCTCTTTCCAATCTTTAATTAAAGATTCTTTTGTAGAAGAATCGATAAGATTCGCTTCATCATCTGGTCCGTACATTTCGTCGTAAAGTAAACTCCAAGAATTAACCATATTCAAATAAGAAATCGTTAACTAGACTTTCTGCTTTATCTTTCCCAAACTTACCAGTAAGATAACCTCCTACAGGATCAAGTTTAGTCATATAAGCATCGAAGTCTTTATACTCACTAGTATCATTTCCAGTGGGTTTTTCTAATTCTAGCATATCTTTGTACTTAGTCAAGTAAGTCTTGAACATATCAAGGTGCTCATTGACTTCATCCATTGTACAATATTGGATGTATATATTTTCTGAGAAATGATTTCCAGGTTCAAAGAATCTGTAATCACCTCTTCCCTTTGGTAATCCTTCTACTGAAAACAAATAGTTTTCTACAGGATGTTGGAAATCAAATACTATGATTACCTTCTTAGGACTAAATCCCATAAGATCCATACCAAAACAGGGAAGATTACTTCCAGTCTTAGGATAGATGATGTTGTTGTAAATACAAGATGTTTCATTCCAGATTTCTACCTCTCTTGATTTGATAATATGTTGGTTGGTGTATGTTTTGGCTAAAAGAGTTGTTCCTTTGCCTTCCCAATGTGCCCAACAACTATTCACCCCATTATGGAGTGAGATAGTGTTGAATAATGCGTCTTTATATTCTTTCCATATATTCATGCATTCTCCTCATACATTTTATCTTCAGCAGAATCTAAGTCAACATCAGCATCTACTTTATCATATAATTCGATAAATGACTGCTTAGTTTCTTCATCGAACCTATTTACACATACTTTAATTGCTTTCATCTTATCATTAAAGATGCTGTAAGCACGTAAGATGTGAACTAAACGACGAGTACTAACGATGTCCTCAATACCACCATCATAGAATGTCTTACGGATAATGTCACCCCAGTCAACTAATCTCTTACAGAAATCAGTATCAGTAACACCCAACTTAGAGGCAACACCACCTAAGATTTTAGTTTCTATTGCTGGTGATGGATAATCCTGTTCAAATGTTACTGGGAATCTCTCAAGGAAGGCTTCATTAAGCACGTTAGTTCCAATAAATCTTCCATCGTCTGAACCTTTACCTTTAGTATTTGCGGTTGCGATGATGTTGAATCCTTTTGCTGGTTGGATGAATCTTCCGATTTTTTTAAGGAAAACTCCCTTACCTTCAAGGATGGATTGGAGGCATAAGATTTTGTTTGAGGCAAGGTCGATTTCGTCAAGGAGCAAGATAGCTCCTCTGTTGAGAGCTTGAATAACGGGTCCGTCATGCCATACTGTGGCACCATCAACAAGACGGAAACCGCCAATAAGATCGTCTTCATCTGTTTCGATAGTAATGTTTACACGAATTAGTTCTCTATTGAGTTGAGCACATGCTTGCTCTACAGAAAATGTCTTACCATTTCCAGAAAGTCCAGTGATAAAAGCAGGATAAAAAAGCTTGCTTTGTATAATTTTTTTAACGTCATTGAAATTTCCAAATTTGACAAATGTATCATCCTTTTCAGGGATTAAATTTTGTTCTACTACTGGTTCTACGGCAGGAGCACTATAAGATTTTTCAATATTTTCTACTGCCTGTGTGGTTACTTCAAGATTCCACTTACCTTTAGATACTTTATATTTTTGTATTTTCTTTGTTACTGTTGAATAACCTATGTCATTCATAGCACAAAATGCTTTAACTTCAGCAGTAGTAAATTCAGTACCATACGCACTTCTCAATCCATCAACTGCTTGCTGCTCTGTCATCTTAAGTTCAAAAGTCATGATGTAAGTGATTTATTTATGTACGTAGTATAGCAATAAAAAAGGGGGTATAGAACCCCCAGTAGACACTTATTTAATTGGTCTATTTTATGTTAACTTTACCTTGTTTCTCCAATTCAGATTGAAGTTCCACCACTAACTTGGAATGAGTAAGTCTCTTATCCAATTCAATACCAATACCTCTACCTATTTGCTCTAACTCATCTTTAGATTTGTTAATAAGTTGTTGCTTTAAAGGTGGTGCTGATTCTGCAACTGGTGCTGGTGCAGGAGGAGCAGGTGGTGCTTCTACAACTGGTGCTGGTGCTGGTGGTGTAGCAGCAGGTGCAGTCTTCCCACCAAGCAAATCTCCAAATTTTGACATGTTTTTACTGATTACTATACGAGTATTTATCAGGCAACAAGTTCTACAAACTCACCAAGAATCTTCTTGTTCATCTTTTTAGTTCTAAGTGATTTAACAAATGCTCTTTTAATTTGTGCTTTTGTTGCATCCTGTTGTACTTCAAATTCAGAATCATTATCCAATGCACTGGAAGATAATCCAAAGTAAGTATCATATCCAACATTCCTGATTGAAAACGATTTATTCTTTTTCCAATCTTTCATAATTGGTTCATAAACTCTCTCATCATATCCAACTTGTTGTCTAACAAATTGTCCTGCATCTCTTCCAGCAAGAATACGGAATCCAATGAAATTGGTATCAGGAAAAGACTGACGTAAATCTTTCAATAAAAGATTAGTAACATCTGCATAATATCCTAATCCCTTACAAGTATAAGTATATCCTGTTTTACGATTACGAATAACACAATGTTCGCTAACATTATTAGAACCTAAGAATGGTTCAGTTTCCCAATGACGTTGGAAGTTTTTAGTATACCTTAAAGGTGAACCTTCACCATCAGTCAATACTACACATTGAACCTTTTGAAGGTTATTCTCTTTTTGGAACTGAGGTATCAATGTATGAAGAGTAATTAAAGATTCATTTAAAGGTGTTCCAGACAAATTCATTCCCATTGGAATATGATATTGAATGTACCATTCAGAATGAAATGCACTTGCAATACGAAAAATATTCATCATTTGCTTCTCAAGTTCTTTAACCTTTACTTTACTAGTAAAAATATTCATTAAAGAAAATGTATCTTCAACTAATGCAACACCTTCCTTTTTCTCATAACGATTAACCATACTTGGAACATCGATAGGATAATTATTGGTAAATGCATAAACCTCAAATGGTATATTAACTTTCTTACAGAACCACAATAAATTATAAAGTTGCTTTACAGTATCCAACATTACATGAGCCATTGAACCACTCCAATCAAGGATGAATATTAATCCATGATTCTTACCATCAGGAACAACACTTATCTTCTTGAATAAATCTTCATTGTATTTGTAAGTATGAAGTTTTGTAGTATCTAAAACTCCAGTCTTAGCAACAGTAGAACGAGCATATGCATCAGCAGATTTCTTACACTCAAACTCTTTAACTAAGTAATTAACTTCTTTTTGAGCATCTCTTTTAAATCTTCTAAACTCAGCATCTGGATATGAAAATCTACATTTGTCTGGATCTGCACCATAATCTAACTGTCTTTCTCTATATTCAACTTCCTCTACTTCCCAATATTGTTTAATTCCATTATGTATTTCCTCATTATTAATAATGGTTTTCTTTAAATCAATTTTTGGTAATTCTATATAAACAGTCTCACGTCCATCTATACTGGAATTTAATCCTTTAATAGCATCTTCTAATGCCTTAACAGTATCAACTTGTGGTTCTACAGAATCAGTACCATTACCGACAGGAACAGAATCAGTGCCACCATCCCTGTTTTCCACAGTACCATCACTACCAGAGTCAGGAACGGTAAACTCACTATCGTCACCAGCGTCAGGAGAGAAATCGCCCCCACTTTCAGTGCCATTAGGAGAATCTTGTTCACATTCAGGACTATCTTCCTGCTCTTTCTGTTTCTTTTCAAGCTCCGTTTTGCAGAGATTATATAACGCTTCTGCTGCGGATAAGGTGTCATCAAACGTTTCGGCATTTCCAATTAAATTGACAATCTGTTTTTCAGAAATTGAAAAAGGTATTTCAACCCACGCACCAATCTTATAGAATAGATTAACCCTATCAGCAAGATTAAAATCGTTAAGGTTTGCATCCTTTACCTCAAAGAAGTCATTATCTGAAAGTTCATTATACCCTCTAAAGAATGTTTTGGCAATACCTGCATATCTCCTCTTCATTAATTTCTCAATTCTTGCATCCTCAACTATGTTTACAAATGTATGTGGTATCTGCTTTTCTTTCCACCAATCTCTATCAGGTGTATAAAGTGCATGTCCTACTTCATGACTTACAAGCATATCATACACGTTATTACTTGCTCTTTCCCAGTTTGGTAATGTAAGTACTCTAGTATGAACATTAAACTCAGCAGTTTCTACATTTCTATTCTCTACAATTAAATCTTCTGTGGCAAGAAGTTTAGCAAGTTGTGATTTGATTTCGTGCTTTACTGTCATTTGCTTTTGTATTCGATATACCTATAATACTAGAAAACCGCCTCTTTGGGGCGGTTAGTAGACGCTTTTTCAACTGTCTGCGTCTTTCTCTTGCAGCACGTAATGCTTGTGGTTTAAGAGTTCGCTTCTTCTCCTTCTTGCTGTGATGCTGCCAATTTGGAGTGTTCATGGGTTTTCCCTCTATGGGTATTGTTAAGGTTAACAATGAATTCGACAAGTGGACTTTCCGAGAAATTCATAAACTCGTGGTTATCTTTATCTAGGCAATGTCCACCCCAACCAAATCTACCATCCCAACCAGGAACTTGGGTATGTGATGTGCCAATTCGTGGATCGGCACCCGACAGAGCACGAAACTCATCAAAGGTTGATTCACATCCCATCCTCTTATGAATCTCATACAATTCATTGAAGTAAGTAACCTTTAAACCTAAAAAGAAATTCTCAGAATACTTAACCAATGCTGCTGTTTTAATATCAGTCACATGAGCTTTATCACGTTCAAGATACTTTAACCTACTACAGAATATTGAAGTGACAAGGTTACATGCTGTAGTTTCTCCACCAACAATACAGAATGTTTGATTTTGAAACTTCTCAATATTATTATTTGAACTTAAATATTCTGGACTATGAAGAACTCTTATATTAGTATACTGTCCTTCTGCCCACCCATAATACTCAGGTGTAGAAGTTGACTTACAACATACTGGTACATTACCACCAATATGAATATCCAATTCATGTAGAACCTGATTAAGAAGTGTTGTATTATTTCCTTTAGGAGTATCTACACAAACAAATACAACAACAAAATCTTCATTAGAGAAATCAGATATTTTATTATCATTAAACTTAGGATCAATAATTACCTTCTCTTCTTCTTCAAATATAGATGCTACGGCAGAACCAACATAACCATGCCCAACAATCATTACTTTCATGATACCAACCTACTAAATCCTTTCACTTTATCAAACTTCATAACATTATCAAATTTATCAAACATATCTGTCTTATGTGATATTACAAATATGTTAGCATCCCTAATAATGAAACGAATGATTTTAAGAAACTCATCCGTACCTAATCCATCAAGAGAACTATCAAATACCTCATCCATAATAAGAAGATTGGTATTAACAGAGTTCTTTACTCTAGCAACTTCTCTCCATGTGAAGAGTAATGCTAAATCAATTCTCATCTTCTCACCCTCACTAAAAGATGAATATGAGAAGTCTTCGTGAATTGGTGATTCTATACTTTCATTAAACTCTTCATCAAGTTTAAAATTGATATAAAACTCCATCATCTGCAGATACCGATTAACCTGCTGATTAATGAATGGAAGATACTTCTTGATAATTTTCGTCTTTACTCCATCATCCTTAAGTAAGGAGTAAGCATAATCATGATAAATTATTTCTTCTTTTCTTATTACTAGTTCTTCTGTAGTTTTTTTAAGATTACTTTTAAACTCTGCTAACTTCTCATGCTCAGTATTTCTGTTTTTAAGTTGAGTGGCAATAGTTTGAACTTCTTCTTCAAGACCTCGGATTTGTTTCTGGTTAACACTAATCCTTGTATTGTTTTGAGAAATGTCATGATTGAGTTTAGTAATCTCCTTAGATAATTGGTTAAACTGACGTTCTCTTTCTTGTTCTGTTTTGATGCTTTCCTCGAGGTCTTTATAACCTTTCTGTAGCTCCCTTGCTTTAGTTTGAACGTCAGCAATTCTATTTACACGAAACTCTTCTTCTATATTCTGACTGCAAGTAGGACACACCGTATTATCTGTGAAAAACTTATGTTCTTTAGTAATTGTAGATACTTTTTGAGTAATTTTACCCTTAAGATTATTAAGTTTCTCTAACTTATTCCTAGAATCAGTAACGTCCTCCTGCTCCTTTATTAACTCTTCAATGTTTATTTCTATTAATCCATTTCGTTCAATATGAGTATCATTTTCTATACCTAATACTTTAATTTTTTGATTATTAGAATCTATTTGATCATGCCCTTGTTTTTCAATCTCACCAATAAATTTCTTTTGCATAGTCATCTTATCAGAAAGATTATCCTTTTTTAAATCCAGAGATTTAACCTGTTGTTTTCTCTCTCTAAGTTCATCTCTAATAATATGATTCATTGCAGAGAATATTCTAATATCTAATAAATCTTCAATAACTTCTCTACGATTAGTACCTGTCAATTGCATGAAGGGTACAAAAGTACTACTACCTAAGATTACAATTTGAGTAAATGATTTATAGTTTAATTTTAAAATAGTCTCTTCAAGAATCTTTTGCATGGAACGATCATCTGCTTCTTTATTCAGAGCAGTTCCATTAATTTCAATATCAAATACATTAGGTTTAATACCTCTACGGATTATATAATCTCTACTATTAATAGAAAACTCAACCTCAACCATACATTCTCTTTCATTGGTTGCATTGATTAGTTGTGATTTATTAATCTTACGAAATGGTTTATTAAATAACGCAAATGTAAGGGCATCTAAAATGGTGGACTTACCAGCACCATTCGTACCTACAATTAAATTGGTATGATGTTCACGAAAATCAACTTCTGTAAACTGATTACCAGTTGACAAAAGATTTTTCCATCTAATCTTCTGGAAGGTTATCATTCGATGATCTAGGAGGAATCACAATGTCGTTTGGTGTTATCACAGCATACTTGTAATTATACACCTTACATGTCTTTATGGCAAGCTTACCATCCACTTCCATAACTACCATATCAGAACCTTCTTGATCATTTAATTGCATTGCATATCTTTCGGCATCATCCTCTTGCTCAAAAAGAAATAATACTTTATCACCATTATCACTAGTTACAGCATATGCTCCTTCATCTCTTTTACTATCTAATGTAAGTAGATACATTACTCTACCTCACATGCTTGTGAATATATTTTCTGTAGAATACCTTTGATAATTGATTTGTCACAATCAATTTCAGACTCATCAATATATCTATTTAATATTGAGATAGTGTTTTCCGTCTCTTCTACTTCAAACTCCTCATTCTCACCAACATTAAAGTTTTCTATTATTTTTAATTCTTGTACACCAACAGCATATAATTTATCAATAAACTTTTCAAATGACTTTTGTTCACTTTTCTTTTTAACAATAACTTTGACTATTTTGCCAGAATATTCAGTAGCATTAAACAGTTTATAATTATCATCCTCATACCAAATATTATAAAACAATCTATATGGATTATTTACGGGTGTCTGTGCCAATGTTTCTGTATCGAATATATGAAAACCTCTTGCATCATTTACATCATTCCAGAACATCTCATATGGATTACCCAAATAATATATCTTTCCATCATTAGAACGGGTATGGAAGTGTCCTGAATAAACCTTTTCAAATTTATCAAAGATTCTAACATCCATACCCGTCTCCATCATATGTCCACGAGTTGCCCTGAATCCATTTAATTCAAGGTGTCCCATAGCAACCTTTGCTTTAGTTTTTTTAATCAAACTTGAAGTTTCATCAAAATTCTCAGCATTAATCCAAGGTAACATTAATATCTTTAACTTATCTACCTTAATTTCTGTTGCTTTAGAATATACTTTTATATTAGGATAATTACGTAATAATAACTCTGGTGAGTTTACAATATTAGTATTTTTATAATAACAATCATGATTACCAATAATCGCATATACCTTATATTTCTTTAATGGTTCAAAGATAACTCTCTTGGACCACTCTAAGCTTTGTAAGTCAATAGATTTTCTACTATCAAATATGTCACCCATATGAATGACTGTTGTAATACCTTCCTTTTCTAAGGTAGGAAAGAATACATCCTTATAAAACTTCTCAAAGTAATCATGCAAATGCTTAGAACCTTTCCTTGCACCGTAATGAGTATCAGTTATTATAGCAACACGCATTTATCTATTTGACGACTTGTACTGAATATTATCTTTAATAGTATTATAATCAGAACTAGTACCTGCTAAGGCAGTATCATCAACCATCATAACCTCATCAAATCCTGTTCTTTCAATAATCTTTGTTTTAATTTCTAATTGTTTTTTCTCTTTTTGTATTCTACGGAGAAAAGCATAGTGTATAATCTGAGTAAAATAAGCAAAGGGATTCTTTGATTTTTCTGGATCAAAGTTATGGATATATTGAACACAATTCTCAATACCATCTGATATCATATCTTCCCTAAACATATAATTAACAAAGTTTGGTTTATATGATAAATGGGTAGCAATCTTTAAAAAACACTCTCCAAGATAATTTGTTATTCTTGGTTTAGGCAAATCGTTTTCCTTTGCATGAGCAACTTTTGCTCTGTAAACAATTAATGCTTCTAAGAGTTGTTTATTATTTACATAATGTTCGGACTTTTTCTTAACCATAGCATTGTGTTTCCTCTTTCGATTTGTTAATAACTATTATAGCATACTTTCGGGGCTTGACAAGGTAGTCAAAAGTAAGTACAATAACCTTTGTGGAGGTTCGAAGGGATTTATTAGCTCTCTTTTTTATCTTCTTTTATCTTATAGATACCTTCAAGATACTTACGGGCATCATTCACAGTTGATATATATCCCATTTTTTCAGTTAGTTGATCATGTACATTAGTTTTATACTCTTGTCCTATTTCACATATTTGAAATTTTTCATCTTCTAAGTAGTTTTCATATATTGCTATTATACCAGAATCTTTAATTTCTGTCATAGTTATAATTTTATCCCATTTAATAATTACTGGATCATCTCCTGGAATTTCCATCCAAGGTTTAACTTTAACAACAGAACCATTAGGAGTGTTTACCATTTTCATGGTAACTGGACTTTGTAGCATTACAATAGGGTTATCTGTATTTTGTTCAACAGAGACCAATGCGAATACCTCTTCGCCAGAAGTTAACTTAATTGATGCATAAAATTCGTCTTCCATTAATTTTTAAGAGGTACTGTTACTATGTCATAATTGAAATTTTCTTCGTTATAGACTTTTATCCGTTCAATTAAATGGTTTAGGGTATAATTTTTTCTGGATTTGTAACTGATATCATCAGCAATGTCATATAAGGTTGCTTTAGTTTTGTTATCACCTTTTCTTAGGACTCTTCCAATTGATTGTAAGTTCCTAATTCTTGATTTAGAAGGTGAAGCAAAAATGACGTTATGAAGATTTTTAATGTTAATTCCTGTGGAGAAAGTTCCATAAGATGCCACGATAATTGCATTGTTTTCTCTTTCAGTTATATCACGTATTTCTTCTCTATCTTCAGTATCAATACCACCATGTACAAAAAAGACACGACGATTCTCAATAATGTTACTATTATTTATTAAATTATATAACGGTTCACCATGCTTCTCTACTCTAGCAAATAATATGAGTGTATTACCCTTTAAATCTAATGCAAGATTTTTAATAAAGTTATTTCTACGATTGTGATTAATAATATATTGCACCTCTTCTTCAAAGGTTTCAAACTTATTTGGTGGGTGTTTCAATAGCAGTACATTAATATCCAATGTAGCGACATGACCCTTCTTCATTAACTCATTAGTCTTAATAATTTTATAGGAAGGACCGAATAAACCTTCTAAAACCCACTTATGTGTCTGAGAACCATCTAGTGTTCCTGTAAATCCAAACCTATATTTTGCATCAGCAAGTTTTGTCATTATAGATATTAGTGACTTCGATTTAAACTGGTGAGCTTCATCCCCCACCACAACAGAGAATCTCTCAAAATATTTTCGGGGAAGTTTGTAGATTGATTGCCAGGTAGTAATGATGACTTGAGAGTCCGTCTCTCTTTCTCTACCAGCGTATATCTTGTGGCAAAATGAACCTACGTCCCATCCATAATCTGCAAAGTCTTTATACATTTGCTCTACTAGGGAAGTCGTCGGAACAACTATCAGAGTATTTTGCTTGCGTTCAACGTAATATCTCACAATCGAATATATCATCAGAGACTTTCCTGAAGCAGTTGGGGATATCAACAACTTTCTATTATGCCTTAGAGCGTCGTATACCCCATCTATCTGATAATCCCTAGGCTTGTGTTTACATATAGCGTTCATATAATCTTTAACACCTTCTTTCGATATACCCTCATTCACTTCAAAGGGTAATCCATAATGTTTACTATTTACAAACTCGTAAGTATAACTATGATCTTTACAAAACTGTACTACTCTATCTAATAACCCTACGTATATCTGACCAGTCTGAGTACTGAATAGACGAATCTTTCCATCCCAGAATTTCTTCTTGTATGCTGGTGAAAACTTTGCTCCAGGTACGTCAAATGTAAATTGATCTGCTAATTCATAATAGACATGAGGCTCTGCCTGTACCTGAAGAAAAACTTCATTTTTCTTCGATATTATCAAATGAGACATAACATAGTGTTCATTTGATAATATTTATGTAGTTATGTCAAGCCCCTCTTTTTTTTAATTTTTTATTATGGTTTACAATATCACTATGTTCTGCTTCTGGAGTTTGATTATTTTTATTTTGTTGTGTTCTTGATTGTCTAACTATTGATTTTATTCTACCAAATATACTATCAGATTTTTTTCCTGCTTTTTTGATGCTCCTATCCATTGCATCCAATTGTCTATGTGCTCCACCTTCCCCTCTATGATCTTTTGCAGATAATCCTGATAAATTCCTTGGATCATTTCCAAAATGAGTACCAAACTCTGCATGTTTATCTCTTATTTTTTTTCTTTCTTCTGGACTTTTTCCTTTAAATAGTGCAGCACCTCTATCAAGGGGAACATTATGATGAGCCTCTAACCCTTTATCTGTTATATCTTTTACTGCTTTATTATAATCTTTTTTCTTTACATCTGGATCTGTTTGATTATCACCACGCCCTTTTCTCACTACCTGTTGATTTTTTCTACTTGCTTTCTTCTTTAGTCCATATCTTTGTATACCATCCTTATCTTTACCAAGAGTTCCAATCATTCTTGCTTCTCTGTCTTCATCAGACATAGCACTGAGTCTAGCATTTACTTTATTCCACCTTTCTTTTTCAGCATCGCTACCTTTTTCAGGATAATTAACTTCAGAAATAAATTCTCTAAACGTCTTCATGTGTATAAACACTTTTCAAGTATTTATCACATACCTGCTTGGAACCTATTCCATTCTATAGCATTCTTAATTTGATACGTTCTATTAGATACATTCCTAATAATCTCCTCAAGAAACTTTAGAGTAGCATCATAATATCTAATCTTTAAGTCTACTGTAGTTAATCTCTCATCAGCATCCAGATGCCTCTGTATTGCGTCCTTTTCCC
>VTLG01000805.1_pt1 | contig 30704 bp, 40 predicted proteins | sample 4694571 | NCBI WGS metagenome assembly VTLG01 (sample SAMN12604809, study PRJNA352737) | marine metagenome | biome: ENVO:00000447; feature: ENVO:00000209|ENVO:00000569|ENVO:01000036; material: ENVO:00002151; isolation source: viral sequences binned using virsorter ...
CTGCCCGCGGATCAAGAACAATTTTTATTGCTGGAATTTCTTAGTACCCAGACCGAGTCTATCCAGGAGGAAATGGCTGGGATGATGAGTAATACCGTAAATATCAAGAGGTTACAGCAAGATGTGGAGAAAATGCTGATGGATATAGAGGATTTAAAGAACAAAGTTAGAGCGAATGGAGAATCAAATGGAAATAATTAGCGTGATCCTCATGTTCGTTTTCGGGAACATGAATGACCAAAAAACTCAAATGACACAGTATATTCCTATGGAATCACTATCTAAATGTATGAAAGAAGTAAGACTGCTTAAAAGAAAGAATACAGAATTTGTTAAAGATGCCTTTTGTGGTCCTGGTATTGTGCATATAGAAGATGGTGAAGTAATCGCTCTCTATAATGAAATGCCAGAAGGTTCAACAATGGTAAATAAAAAGATAAGTAAAGAAGCATTTGAGCGATGGTCTTTAAGAGCGAAAGCTAAATGGGATAGATGATTAAGTATCTAGCCTCCATTCCAGTGGTACTTTCCATCCTAGCCGCTGCATACGGAGGAATTAACTACGCAATAAAGCTTAGTAATACTGTGGATGATAATGCGGATGCACTTGCAATACTAAAAGTAGAAATAGATAATATAGAAAAAGGAATTCACGGTGAGATAGATAATATTCATCAGACCTATTCAGAACGGACAGGTAGAAATGCAAGCAATTACACTGCAGCTAGGGAGGAGCTCGTTCGTGAGATGACCGAAATGGCTACGTGGGTAGGACGTATTGAAGCTATAGTAAATGCCCTGCAACAAGGCTCATACACTGTGGCAAAAGACGCGGAAGTAAGAGCAATTGAAGAGTTAGTTAGAGCTAACAAGGATAACATTCGCGATATGGGGTATGATATGAAGGAACTAGAAAGGTTACTAAGTGGCGGCTACTAATGTGGAAGAATTATTTACTGGGGGCTTTCGTTATTGGTTTTGGTATTTTTATATACTGCAACGAGGCGAAAGGAGTTAATGAGTATCTCAATGACTATCCCAGTCACTGCTCAAAAGGATCACTTGAGCTTTACACGGACCTAACAGGAAGGGATGACCGATATTCTTATTATGACGGGGATGGTGACCCTAACAATACTTACCGTGGCTATGACGATGATGTGTCTGGTAGCGTTGGTATTCGCTATAGATGGGATCTTGGATCTAGTTGCACGGATCCATATAAAAGACTAATGATGCAGAACCAGAAACTGAAACAAGAATTGGAACTGCTTAAATTGTGTGGAAGATACAAGGAATTAGAATTAGGACCACAGTTCGCTACAGTTAGGGAAATGTGTAAAGGAGTAAACAGGAAAGAAGATGCAGAAACAGATAATAGACCAGCTGAAGACAGTATACGACCCGGAAATAACGTCCATTAATATATTTGACTTAGGATTAGTTTATGACATTGACATTAAAGACAAAGATGTCACTATCACTCACACACTTACATCCATGTTTTGCCCAATGGCGGATGCGATCTCTGAAAGCATCAAGCAGGCAGTGATGAAAGTAGAGGGAATAGGTGAAGTTAAGGTTAAACTAACTCACACACCACCATTCACCAAGGAAATGATGAGTGATGACGCTAGATTTGCTTTAGGTTTGTGATGTTTAGCCTGGCGCTTTTGCGTAGTACTGAATCTTCTTTAGCATCGAGTGGACGCCGTTGTTACGACCAGGCGTTAAGAGAGCAGAAAGGTTTAAGCCCTTTAGTTCGTTGGTGTCAAAGGATGTTATTTCGTTTCCTGTAGATCCACTGAATACATCAGCCAATAAACATACCATCCCTTTAGAAATTAATGCAGCCGAATCAGCTGTAAAATATATTTTATCATCATCAATAAAATGAGGAACTAGCCATGTCTGTGACTGGCAACCTGGAACCTCAAACTCTTTAAGTTTAAATCTCTCAGGAACTAAAGGAGAATTTTTTCCAAAGTCCATAATCCACAGAAACTTATCCTGATTATCCGGAATCCCATCAAGAACATCAATATATTTTTTTAATTTATTACTTATCATATTTATCCACTCCCTTTCAAAATTTTATTAACATAGTCATTGTCAATAGGTTCAATCTTGTCCTGCATCTCTTCGGAGTAGGTCTTTTTTTCTTTCTCTATTCTTTCATCCCGTTGGCGGAATGATTCTTTCATTGATAAATCTAAGATCTCCTTTTCCTCCAGCATCTTGGTATGAAAATCTTTTGGTTCATATAAAAATTTTGTATAGCAATATTCACATACTGCCTTGTTCTCATCGTCCACCGTGTACCACACAATCGGATGGTCATCATCACAAGAAAATGTTTTGGTATGAATTATTTTAGGTTTCATTCTTTAATTCTTTAATTCTTTGGTAAAGAGAGTATTTTTCTTTTACTTCCTCCTGGACCTGTTTCTTAAGCAAATCGTTTTTATTTTTTAGATCTTTAATTTCACCCAGAAAAGCTCGGCGCATCTGTTCCATTGGATCTTCTTCATGATTTTTCCAGGTCATCCGTGCTTGTATTTCTTTCTGTTTCGTTTGTTCCAGCGCTTATGCCACGCCCATACACTAATCTTATTACCATATTTTTCACACAAGTGATAAAAATAATCTTTAATTTTCCACATCAACATTACACTCCGGTTGCAGCTTTATGCAAGCTATTGTATTTTTTTCATCGGCCACTAATTGGTCAATGTCTTCATCCCCGCAATCTATTTTCGTGCAGATGAATTCTCGAGGAGCTAAATCAGTTATAATGATAGCATCATCCCCTTTACCAACTACCTCAGTATCTTTTTTCCAAGGCCATTGCATGCTTGCGCAGCCTGTTAACAGGACAAAGAGAAGAAAGGCTAAAATGAGTAAAATACCCGGGTACAAACATACCCGGGACATCCTTAAGAGCCCGGTACGCGTCTCTGAGAGCTTTTTTATTTGGCGGAAAACGGTCGGTTTGTCTTTTGGGTCCCAGACTTCCACTATTTTTCCTTTCCGTTATCTTTTGGTGATTTTTCTGTAATTGGACGTTCTTTTGTTCTAATTTTAGCATTGAAAGCTATAGAAATGCGTTGTCGCGTTGGATGTGGATTGGGTATAACATCATGTTGAAGATAAGATGGAAATAATAATATGTCTCCGTCATGAGGTTCATGACCAATCATATTGGAATGAGGCATTCCTGGTGAAATCATTCGATACAATTGCTCATGTGTGGCAAATCTAATAATGCCAGTTCCAGATCCTTGTACATAATAGACACCAGACACATCTGCATTAGCCATATAATGAGTATGAAACATATTTGCTGATCCGGGCTCATTGACATTTGTCCAATATACTACATCCGCGTCCACTGGAACCTTCGGCATAAAGTAATCCGTCCAAGCTGCAAGGATCATGCTTATAGGTTTAAACAATTCACCTTCACATTTATATTTCTCCATGCTTCTCCAGCAACCAGGATTAGTTCCAATTAAACCTTTTGGATCTTTTTCCCTTAAGGACATAATTTCATTTAATAATAAATTATTTAGATTCTCATAATTTTCCCACCGCTTGTAGAACAAGCGTGTATCCTGTATGGGAATCTTTGCTATTACATCTTTTGCTTCCATTATCTTCTTCTCCTTATCTTCAGACCCAAACGAATACGTCTTCGATTTCTTCTCTTATTAGAACCAATCTTTCTTCTTCCTTTGTGTCTCTTTCTTTTTAAGTCTGCCCTACTCACGGCCCCACATATTTCTCTTTATATTTTTCAGAAATCTCCAAAGAGCATTGGGGACCACATAAAAAATTAATCTTATATTCAAGAGAAGGATACCACGCTTTAGAGAACGTATACTTCCAATCATTGCCATCAAACCATTCATCACAGTTGAAGCATTTGAATTCTGGTGCCGTGCCCCCTTTAGGTCCTGCTCTAACTGACGCTGCATCATAATCAACACCTTTCTTATACCCCACAAAGTCCTTCGCATTCATCTGCAAATTCTTCATCGAATGTTTCTCCAAAAAGATTTTGCTGCTTTGGTTTCTCTTGAAAATCTATACTTCGTAATGGTTTCGCTGATTTATGTAAAAACAATTCAGCTGTTGTATTTTTTAATCCATGTCTTATCTTATCATCAACCTCACATGCATCCTCAAAGTCCACTGGATAGTTCTTTTGCATGTTCTTCCACTGGTCATTGTGATGGTAAGGACACCCTATGCACGAGGACTTGCCTGGCATAGGATGCTTTTTAATGTCACGGTACCACTGTAAGCAGTCCGCTCTTGACATTTTCATCTCGATCAAGGGCCAACGGGATTCAATCCATGGCAATCGTGCTTTTTTCATACGCATTGCTTCATCTGTTGAGATCCCAATCCATTGTTCGACGATTGTTCCTTTCTTCACACGGTGACGTGGTTTTATACCAAGAATCTCCCTCATCTTTTTTTGTATAGGGATAACTTTATAATCGTGGGTACATTGGCGATATAACATTCCAACCTTTCCACCAGGACGTGCGGCAAATAGTGGTGGATTTGGTACACGTCCGGCGAAAGATTTATGCTCCTCATTTGATCCCTTAATGGGATTCGCTGCTCGAATCAAATCCTCACGGATATTGCCTCGTTCAACTGTAACGAGAGGGCAAATCGTTATGGCTTTTTTTAAATATTCTACATGCTCATAGACAAAAGATGGCTCCCAACCAGTGTCAGCAAAAATCATGTAGTCTGGTTTATGTTTTGTTAATCCTTCTTGCGCCATGAGTGCGAGACAGGATGACTGAACCCCTGCGCCGAGTGAAAGTATGCGTAATGTTGGCTCTCTTTGGTTTCCTTCTTCGTCCTTGTACATCGGCTCATGAGTCGCCGCAACAGCTGCCATATTATTAAGATCTTTTTTAGTAACTTTTGTAGACATCTCTTGCAAAAGCTTACGTCTTTCAAAATCCATTTGTTCTGGATTGATGGCAAATCCATGTTTCACTCCATCTTTTCTTCGTTTTTTACCTTGCTCTCTATATCCTGGTGTTGTCATTTTGCATTACCCCAATTATCTTTTATTTTATACTCAACTTTAGATGGGACCGTCAAATCCACACAATTTTCCATGATATTTTTAACATCCTCACCTTCTTTATCAGATTTTACGCTACAATTCAACTCATCATGCATCTGTAAAAGTGGCGTAATGCCTAGTTTTTCATATACATCAACCATAGCCTTCTTTGTTTGGTCCGCAGCTGAGCCTTGTATTAATCTATTAAGGGCTTTATAAGTACCTGCTCTCTTTACATTACCATACTCTGCCTCTGCTTGTTTCAAAGGTAACGCTTTATAAAATTTATTTGGTTCGTACCAGTTAGGTTCATAGAGATCAAATCTACATTTACGACCTAATAAAGTTCTAATTGTTCCTACTTGATTAGCCCGGTTCATGACCGCTTCTAACATTCCTTGCATAAAAGGTACCTTAATTCTAAATTCCTTAAGCATTGCTTTAGCCTCCATTGGAGTGATATCTAGATCCACGGCCATTTTTTTATATCCCATTCCATACATGACACCAAGACCAATTGTTTTTGCCAGTCTTCTAGGTATATCTGCCATATCGGCTGTCTGTTGATGAAAGTCTAATCCTTTAACAAAAGCTCCACGCACATCTTCAGCACCATCATTCTTATTAAGAATAGCAAAGTGTGTTAGTAATCTAGGTTCTTGCTGTGAATAATCAGCTGAGATCCAATATTCTCCTTGTTCGGGAAGAAATATTTTTCTTACTTCTGCTCCAAACTCACTTCTAATAGGCATTTGCTGTAAATTAGGAGCATACATGGAAAACCTGCCTGTTACAGTTCCACCACTATCTCCTCTTATTTGATTAACATGTGCATGCAGTCTATCATTATGAATGTATTTGGCTATACCATCTATAAAAGTTCCTTGTAATTTATTTAACACCCTAGCTTTGGTTACCATTCTAGGAAGTTCATGCTTGTGAGTTTCCAGGAAAGTTTGTGTAAAACTAGGAGCTCCTAGCGGAGTATGAGGATACTCTAGATTAACTCTATCAAATGCATCAGCCACTGATCTTGCTGACCATAATTGAACTTCTCCTCCAGTTAAATCTTTCATCCTTTTTAAATACTGTTTTTCTTTAGTTCGTAATTTTCTTTTTAGACCGAAGGCTCTGTCCATATCCATTCTAATACCACGTTTGGTCATATTAAATATAACTCGTATTAATCTACACTCTAAATCATATACCCCTTCAAGAGCATCTTTTTCTACTTCAACTGTAAGTCTTTGGTGTAGTTTGTAAGTTAATAATGCATCTGCTTCAGCATATTCTCCTACAAATGACGCATGCATTTTATACATATCAGCTTTAGGATCTAATCCTAGCTCTTCTGCTTTAGCTTTAAGAACTTTTTCATCTTTATATTCTCCTAGGTAATCAATACACATTTGATTTAAAGTATAGGAGTAGCGATTCTCGTTTAATAAAGCTGAAGCAATCATGGTGTCATGGATATAACCTTTAACTTCTATATCTAGAGTTGATAACCAACCAATATCATATTGGGCATTATGAAATACTTTAGCAATGGATTCATCTTCACAAATAGATTTAGTATATTTAAGTACTTTTTCCTTATCCATATTACCACCCCCTTCATGAGCGATAGGATAATATGCAGTGAAGTCCCCACTAGATACAGCAATACCTATAACAGATCCAATTTTCTTCGGCCATCCTGGTCCCATCTTCTTCAGGTCTGTATCACATGTCTCTAGATCTATAGCCACTACCTTTCTTCCTTTCATTGAAGGAAACTCTGTTGGGTGTAACCATTCTGATTTAAGTACATTTTGATTAAACAAATCACGCACCATCTTTAAGTTCTCCTGCTATTGCCATGTAGGCAGATCCATCTACATAATCATCAACATTGTGTTTCCCAACTTTTGATCTAGATACTTTTACTAATGCCATCATCATTGCCACTTCATCGGCTGTTATAGCAGCTACTGGTTTTAATTTATCATCAAGATATATATTCCAAAATTCTGCAATTTGTTCATGATTCTTAAAAGTATCGCCATGTGATTCTTGCCTACTGTTGCCAACCAACTCTGCAGCCTTCATCAATATTTCTTCTTTTTTCATAGTATAAATCCTCTCTCTTGTTGGGGTTGTATTATATGTAGTTCTTTCTTGGCACGTGTAGCTCCTACATAAAACACACGGTTAGTATCGTCTGAATCCTTTTCCATCTCATCCCTGTTAGCTCTTGATATATCAGTGAAGAGCATGACATTGTCACACTCTCCACCTTTAGCAACGTGGATTGTACTTAAATTAATAAGAGGTTCTGCAGTTAAATTTTCTGGATTAAATCGTTCTAATGCCCTTAGATATTCCCTATCTCTATCACCAATCTTTTCAAAGGCCACATCCCAAGGAACACTTGTTTTTAATAATCCGTGATGCTCTACTAAATTTTCTATATTGTAAGATTGCTCTTCTTTACCTTCGCCTTCAAATGATTTAAGGTTCTTATATCCTCTTGCAACTCCTCTTTGAGAAGTTAAATGCCCATAGACATCTGCTACATCCTTATAAGAAATATCCTTAGCTTCATGTAATCTATTCCAAGCATCCACGGCATTTAAAAGTTCTTTTTTAACAGCCATTTTATTATTCTTTTTATAAGGTAATCCTTGTATGCGTAGGTCATTCTCAATTTCATTAAACATATATTTACACGTAGCTAAAACTAACCAATTACCTTCACGTACATTAACTGATTCTGGGTAGGCATGAAACTTAAGAACTCCTTTATAGTCTCTAGGATTCCATTCCTTTTCCCTTCTGTGGTGTATTCTACTAGCTATATCCACTGCTATCTTATGAACTGATTGAGGACATCTATAGGATTGTTTTAAAACTTCAACTTTACCAGGCATATTAATTAAATGTTCTATATCGGCTCCAGCCCATCTGAAGATAGCCTGATCATCATCACCACTTATGTAAACTCTTTTAGCATTTCTCCACATTTTCTCAGCCATTTCCCATTGCAAATTGTTCAAGTCCTGTGCCTCATCAATAATGACAACATCTAGTTTAGGCACTGGACCGGATTCAATATAGGTTGAAAGCATATCAGTAAAATCATGTTTGTAATTCTTTTCTTTGTAATCTTCTAAAGACCTGTAAGCTCTGGATAATTCTTGCCAAGCAACATCTAAATTATATTTATTGTAAAATTCTTGTACTTCCATCTTCTTGACTCTAGCTTTGTTTATTATTCTTAAAAATTTATTATCAGTTGTAATTATTCCAGTTTCATCCCAATCTTGCGCTACAAAATTTAAATCTACTCCATAGTCAGTAGCAAATGTTTTATAATCATTTGCATTCATGACTTCAGAATGAGTCATTCCTAATTGCCTTTTGCCAAATGCATGAAGAGTACTGAAAAATGGTAGATCATCATCTGTTAAATTAAATTTTAACTTAGCTCTGCTACGCGCTTCATCCGTTGCTTTGGTTGTAAAGCTAACGAAAGCTATAGCTGACGGATCCGTTCCTGCTTTTATCTCCCGGTCCACTATCCGCAGTAAGTTCTCAGTCTTACCTGTGCCAGGAGGACCTAGTATGATGTTAATCTTTTCCATGAAAATCACACCTTCCGTCATCGTATACGTATAAAAGTTTAACACCTAATTGATTTTGGTAATCGCTCACTATCCTGCTTATTCTGTATCCTTTTTTTGGACCACTCTTTCTTATGGAGACACTCTTAACATCCAACTTTAAAACTTCACCTGTCTCACGATCCACTGCTATTAAATCTATTGGGTCATTGTCCTGTGTCTTTATGTATACTAAATAATTTTGTTTTATAAGCCAAGCAGCAGCTACGAATTCACTGTGTTGTCCTTTCATAACTTTACTAAAAAGGTACGACATTTTGCTCCTGTATCTCATGTTCTACGTTAGGTGTTTTGAATGCAGGAACACCCCATGTGTTCACTCCTGTTCCATTAAGTTTCCAGAATCTGGAAACTCCATTAACTTTTCTAAGCTCCGCTATGATTTGTCCTGTGTTGCTGTAATGGGTAAACTTGTTTCTAATGAGATAGGCATGCAAGTCTTTCAATCTGAAATAGGTGCGTTGCAGTTTAACTTCTTTTTTATTTTCATCTATCTCTGTAACCCATTCAGTCCATGGTTTACGTAATGTTAATTCTTCTTTCTTCTGTGCCTGCGCCCGATCAGTGCAAAACTCCTGGAGGTGAGATAAGAACTGACCGGCCACAGTTCCATCATTGGCAAAATATATATTGGTGGCATTCTTTAACAAGCCATTAACATATTTCTGCCATTCGATGTTCTTCATCAAAGGAGGCATGATCTTTAATACTTCCATGGCTCTCTTTTGAAACTTTGTTTGAATCTGTAACTCTTCTGTTGAAAGTTGTATTTTGTAATCTGATTTGGGATCATCAGACATTATTTCTGCAATAAAATAAGGTGGTTCAGTATTCAATACTGTCAATGATATTATCTGTGCATAAGCATTATCATTACCTACACCATATTTTCTAGTCCTGCATAAATTTACATTGCAATAGGAAACAATAGGTTGATCCTTGCATTTGTACATATATCCTTTTTTATCCAACGCCTTTACGACATTGGCAACTTCCCTGTGATCAAGGGGAGGTTTCATGAATTGTTGGTTATGATCTTCTAACAGCTTCTCCCAGTTATCTGGGTCAAATTTTTTTAAATAAACTCCAATGTTGAATAGGCCATTGTTTCTGGTCCCAGCAGGAAATCCCTGTGAACATAATGCCTGCAGACATGGTGGCCCATCCTTAATGACTTTTTTAGGTGGTTCAGTTCCTGTGCTGTCAATATCTTTGACAGCGTACTTGTCGTACATTTCAAAAAACTCTTCAAGGGTCGCAGCTGTGGCATCATCCTTGATTGCATACCGAACTGACTTGTCACTGTTGAAATAAGGAAGATTTAAAAAACTTCCTAAATCTCCTTTTTCTATTTGAATTCCTGATTGTTTAGGAAAAATTTCTGAATTGGAATGTCCAATGAGAGCGGACATATCCGTTAATTTACTTCTAACTAGCTTGGAAGCTATTGGTTGTTGCATAAAAAGGAAGAGATGTGCTCCTCCGCTTTTAGATTTGCAGTAAACTAAAGGGAGATCTAGTTTCCTAATTTTGTTAATGAGTGCGCGATGATCCAGAGGATAAGTATCAACATCAATACATCCCCATTTAGTAGTATTATCAGCCCTAATAGGAATAATCCCTAGAGACGGAGTCACACCCTTGAGGTGCTTTTCCCATAATTCATCGGTAACCTCTTTTGTTACCATATAGGATTTGCCTTGTTGCTTACCGTCAGCACGCGAACCACCTGGTTGGTGCTGACCATAAGCTATATCCAAACCTTCAAATATAGATTTAAATTTTTTTAATACCACTCGAAACTCCAGTATATATACCTAGAAAGGTATATCTTCGTCTGTTTCGGGTTTATCTTTTTGGATTAATTTAGGGGTTTCCGGCTTTGCCTCTATTGCGCCACTTTGCGCAGATTCAGCAAATGCTTTACTTTCACCGTATATCGTAGCATCAGAAACCTGATCCCCTCTCTCAACTTGGAATCCAAACCAACTTCCTCTATCATTTGATTCACTTACAGTTGATAACTTATAAGTAAATGCATAGGTAGGAGGAGTAAACATACCAGATGGACCTTTAATTTTTTGTGAAAGCATCAAGCTGTTCCAACGTCTGCTTTTTTTAAGCTGACTTGAAGCCATGCTGATCACAGCATTTTGGTATCCACTATCAGAAAGTATAATAACATAATGATAGGCTGTTTGAACAATATGATTTCCAGTAGGGAGAATCATTTTGTTGGTCATAGGGTCCCTTTTTGTTTGACCTATAATGCCACTTTCAGCACTATGGGAGGCAATGAATCCGCCACCTTGTTCTCTAGGTTTCCACTCAACATATCTTAAGTGATAGAAAACAGGAATGACTTTTACATTGTCAAAGGTTTCCTGTGTTACTGTATTATACAGTTGTCCCGCTTTAGCAGTTTCAATATACTCTGCCTTGGAAGGATTGAGTTGAGGACTTGAAGTTTGCAAAATACTTATGTAAGGAATAGCTGTATCCCTTGCTATATTAAGCTCACCAAATCCACTCAAAGATTTAGCGTCCTGTGCAATAACTGCCAGGTCCACGCCATTACTTTTTTTAGGTTTTTCAGTTTTAGACATTAATATTTCCTCTATTCAGATTTAATTGTTGTTTTGTGACCAATAAATGCACCAAGAAGATCCATAGGAAGTTCTTTGCCTGCTTCATATTGTTCACGGACGAAAGCGCGTAGGGTGGAAGGTTCGACCCATTCGCGTTGCGTAGATTGATATCCCTTCTCATTGAGATGGGACAATAATCCACTAGCTTTCTCTTCTTCATTCCTTCCAAAGCTACAAGTGACTTGGTTCTTTACTATATCCCCAAATCCGTTGTCTCTTAACCAAGTATATACTTTAGCTCTATTTTCTTTTAAAGGTGTAGCTGTGTAATACTCGGAAACTTTTATTTTACGACCATCGGACAATTTTAATTCCGATAATCCAACTTCTGAAAAAAGACTTGGTAAAACTTCCCTTGAAAGTTTTCTTTCATAGTCCTCTTTAGTTTTTAACTGTTCTTTTAATTTTGATATTTCTTCTTGCGTGTCTGCAATATCGGTTGCCACTGCACCAATTTTACCCAAAGAATTTTCAGATATGGTAGATGCATCCTTTTCCATTTCTTGTATTAAATTATTCATTATTTCCTCTCAAGTCTATTTCTAAGTCGTAATACCGCTTATCGTTACGGTCCCATTTTAGAACTTTAAATTTTCCGTTATTAAAATCTGATGCAATTGCGCAACAGAGCCCTATTATAGCAGGATCTCCGATTAAAAGCAAGTAATCATTATCATTAAAATCTTTTAAATGTTTTTGAAGCTCAAAAGTTAAAGGTCCTGACGCTAAAATCATTTGCTTTCTATCTGGAAGCATAATTTTTAAATCACCAAACTTCTCAGCTGAGCGAACATTATAATCCATTACTTGCGGTATATAAACTGTCATTTATTATTTCTTGACTCGCATTATATATCATGATATAATGTTTGTCAACATTAGAATTAAGAAATGTATAAATTTAAAACGAAGCCATATGAGCATCAAAGTGATGCATTAAAGAAATGCTGGAACAGAGAATCCTTTGCTATCTTTGCGGAGATGGGAACAGGTAAAACTAAAATAGCATTGGATAATGCATGCATACTTTATAATAAAGGAAAAATAAATAGACTCTTAGTAGTTGCACCTAAAGGTGCATATATGACTTGGGTTGAAAATGAAATTCCAGTTCATGTTCCAGACTATATAGATAAAGAAGTGTTAGCATGGAAACCTTCCATGAGTGCAAAATACCAAGCGCAATTAAAACAATTCAGAGATAATGGTTTCAAATTAAAAATATTTGTAATGAATGTAGAAGCATTATCCACCAAGAAAGGATTAAAAAACGCAGCATTATTTTTAATTGGAAAATCCATGATGATTGTGGATGAAAGCACTACCATCAAAAATCCACAAGCAAAAAGAACAAAGAATATTTTAGCGTTAGCTAAAGAGACAAAATATAGAAGAATATTAACAGGATCACCTGTCACTAAGTCTCCTTTGGACTTATGGTCCCAAATGGATTTTCTAGACCCAGAAATACTGGGGCAATCAAGCTTCTATGCATTTAGAAATAGATATGCTGTAATGTTAACATCCAATGCTGCCGGAGGAACCCATACTTATCAACGAGTTGTTAGATTTAAGAATTTAAAAGAATTAGGTCAGATAATAAGTCCCCACTCATACCGTATATTGAAGAAAAACTGTCTTGACCTACCAGATAAGGTATATAGCAAACGTGAAGTGGAATTAAGTGATGAACAGAAAGAAGCCTACAAGGATATGAAATCTGATGCTATTGCTGTATTAAAAGGTCAATCAATGACAGCATTAAATGTTCTTACTCAATTAATAAGACTACATCAAATAACATGTGGTCATATGAAAACCGATGCTGGACATACTATAGATCTTAAGAGTAGTAGAATTGATGAACTGATGCAAATTTTGGGTGAGACCACAGGAAAAGTAATCATCTGGGCCAACTACATTCATGATATAGAAAAGATTGAAGCTAACATAGCCCTTGAATTTGGTGAGAATACTTGCTGTACATACTATGGTGCAACACCGGCTGATAAAAGGCAAGCATGCATAAACAATTTCCAAGATCCAGAGTCCCCCGTTCGTTTCTTTATAGGAAACACTCAAACTGGTGGGTATGGAATTACACTGACAGAAGCCAGCACAGTTATATACTATTCAAACAATTATGATTTGGAGAAAAGAATACAGTCGGAAGATCGTGCCCATCGTATAGGACAAAAGAATGCGGTCCTTTATATAGATTTAGTTGCAAAAGGAACTGTAGACGAGAAGATCATACAGTCCCTTCGCAATAAAGTTAACATCGCTAATGAAATTAACGGTGAAGAACTTATTTCTTGGATTTAATTTCTATTACTTTTGGTTTTTCGGATTCAGGTATATCCCTATGATATGCCACCTTTAGAAGACCATTCTTTAGCTCTGCTCCATTAACTTTAATGTGTTCATGAAGCCTGAAGCTTTTTTGGAAAGTTCTATCCGATATTCCTTTGTGGTAAAAGTCCTCTGATTTCTTTTCTTCTTTACACCCATAAACATGTAAAGTCTGGTCTTTAACCTCAACTTTCAAATCCTTCTCAGTGAACCCTGCAACAGCAAATTCAATGACTCCTAAGTCATCCTTTTCTTTAATGTTGTATGGGGGATAAGTGGAGACTCTTCTGAAACCTTCAAAAAAGTCGTTGTGAAAACCAAGAAAATGGTTACGTATTATATCTAGCTCGTTCATATTAACCTCCTGTTAAGCAAGATTTAGTAGGACCCATTATGGCATCCTATAGGTATTATATAATACTTTTATTGTATAAGTCAAGCTTCTTCATGAAAGCATCGCCGGCTCGCACGAAATTTTCGCCTGTAAGCTCGAATTTCTGGAATAACAGATCCCTGGAGCACATAAGAATAACTCCCTGATCTATTTCAGTATCAAAGAGCTTGTTATGGGCTAATGCATAAGCTGAGAGTTGCATGAGATAGTCCTGCACCCATTCTCTCTTTTTCGGCCTGTTGGTCTGTTTAAAGTCAATGATGGTAGGTCTGCCATTATATAGTCCAATCATATCTGTTGTTCCTGCGTATTTGCCAGGATAATACAAATGAACCTCTGATCCCCATACTTCGCTTATTTTCTTTAATCCCTCTTCATGATCAATGATGACCTGGGCCATCGTCTTCGCTTTAACGCCTATATCCGTAAGGTCTTCATACCCCTGTTTGTTCACATAATGTTCTATATATAGGTGGAGAGCGGTTCCAATCTGGGAGGAATCAGCCATGATTTTCTCAGCTGCTTTTTCCCCCACACGCTGACGCCATGCCTTGAGAAATGATTTGTCTTTTGTTTTTGAAAGTACGGATGTAACTGAAGGGAGACTCTGACCATCCGGTGTCAGGTAAAATCTTGTCTCTCCGTCTTCTCTTTTTAAAGATTCGTAATTATACTTCTGTACTAATTGCACAATGCACTATAGCATATTTTATATGGATTGTCTAACAATTCCCTCGTCTGTTATTTCCGTCCATTTGATTCTCCCCCCAAACGGCCCCTATTTTTTCTTCATAGTGTCAAGCTTCTCGTTAATGTGCTTGACTTCTGTTTCTATTACAGCAATTCTTGATTCCATTTTGGTAAACAAAATAATAGCTGTCTCCATTCTATCAATATCTTTCTCCATTGCACCTATGCGCTGCGATGTCATTCCCCATGTGCCACCGACGGCGATTAAAATTCCTGCTATCCATACAAATTCTTTTATTGTCATTATAGTATTCCTGTTATTCCTTTATTCTTTGCTGCATTAAAAGGATTATCATTTATTCCCTTCTGTATGGGAGTGAATTGTCCTTTGTTGTCCATTACTGCATTCATTATTCCACCATCAGCTGCGTACTGCGTTGCCCCACCTGCAAATTGATTAGCGAGTGCCGCATCAGTATTTCCTTTGTAAAGTTCGGCCGCTGCCGCTGGATTCATCACTGGATTGTTTGTTATTGAAGAACCAACACTAGAAGTGTCATATGACGTCGCTTCTGGAGCGTACATTGAATCCTCTAATCCAGGTTGAGGTGGTTCATCTGGTGTTGTTAAGTTAAAGTAGTTAGGATTGACATACTCATTATATTTATTATAGGTATCCATGGTATTTTTTACTGCTGTTGCCGCCTTGTTAGCTGCTTCTGCAATCTTACCCCTTGTAGACTTGCTTCGTTGAGTCTGTGACTGCATGGTATTTAATTGTCTTTGTGCTTTTTCCATTTCCGCCAAATCCTTATCGAATTCTGTGAATTCCTCTGGGTACATACGAACTAGGCGCACCCAGTTAGCAACCCTAATAGTTTCCGGAAGGTTTGCATCCATCATGTTCATCCACACTCTCATGCTAACAGGGTTGGTAATGACCCTCCCGCCATAGTTGACGAGCCAAGCTATTCCGGCCGCCGCCAGCGGTCCCATTCCTATTGCGCCAGCACCCATTACACCGGCCTCTGTTTTCCCTGCTGCACCTTGCCCTAAGGCATGTGTAGGAAGAAGGGCTCTGAGTGAGTTTCTAGTTCCACTCATAATCGCACGACGCATCATGAATTTTGAAGGATCAGGTACACCGTTAATGAATAATCTCTCTAGAATGTTCGCTAAATGTTCGAACTCTTTTGTCGTGGGCAGAATTCTGTTTTCAGCTTTTAGGAATCCTTCAGGAATGTCCTCCTTGAGCATGTCTTTAAGACCTTGCTTTACTCCGGATGCATATAGCTCATCATCAAATTCTTTCATTGTGTTTGTAAGAGGGTCAAATATTTTTAGCTTTGTAACCTTAGGTCCTGGAAGTGCTTCCTCCATTAAGGCCTTTAAAGCTGATCCTTCCTCTCCAATTCCAAGTGCCTTCTTAAATCCTGGCGCATCAAAGTGAAGCAATCCACTTTTAACGTGTACGGATTTATCAAATGCTTTTCTTATGTAGCTTCCAACTCCGTTGTGGTATGCCCGTGGCCCTACAATTCTTTTCAACGCCGCCAGTTCAGAGTACGCTCTTTCCGGATGCGCCTGTGCTGATTTGACAACTACATCAAAGAGTTGTTCACCAGCTCTGGTTGGGTCCTTGCTTAAAACAACATCAAATCCTCTAGTCTGTATTTTATTGACTGACTTTCCTACGTCCGTCATCCATAGAAGCATTCCTTTGCTTACAAAATTATCATAGTCATTCCATGCCTTGGCAACTTCTGGGTATCCCATCTTACCAACAGAACCCATGTCAACTTCCCACGCCTTAAACAGTCGTGTAATGCTATCGGCATACGCTGTGTCCGCTAGAGTTTCATCCTTTAATGGCTTCAATAAATCATCCATTCCTTCTCGAAGTCCTTTCATTTGTGCCAGACTGCGCATGGAATTAGTCCCTAGGACTCCTTCCGATCCTACTGGTTTTAAGATTTGATTCTCAATAAATTTGATTGCCGTGCTAACTGTTTCAGGTGGAATTTCCTTTCCTTGTGCATCCACTTGAAGCTTGTTTCTGAATTCCCGTAGTGTCTGCTTTCCTACAGTAACCATATTTTCATCAGAGAATATTTTTCCTGCACCTTTAGCGGACTCATCGAATATTATTTCAAGATGCTTAGCTGCTGCTTGAAATCCACGTGTGTTGGCTGCCGCAAGAGCGCCCCAATCTAGAGCTTGGTCTCCGGCATTTGCATAAGGAGCAAACTTACCTAGCATTTCTTCTCCAATAACTCTTAGATAATAATCACCACGAGTAGCCATATTGTCCCTAATTCCTGTTCCAAAAAGAGGAGCCGGTGACATAGTTGCAGCGATTCCTGGAGCTATTTGTCCTCCAACCATATGTCTTCCTAGTTGGGTTCCTCCTATTTCCACAGGATCAGGCCACCATTCATCTGATCCTTTCTTAATCGCTCCTTGCGGTCCCATCCATCTGAATGGATTGAACGGTGCGTTTGAATTGACAACTTTCCATAGGAAATTCCCCAAGACAGGAGTGTTGAATGTTAATTTTTCTGTTATTGGTTTTAATCCTAAAGCTTTCATTTGTTCCTTGGCAATAGCACCAGAACCATACTTAGAAATCAACGCCTGTTCAGCGTCTAGCAATTCCAAGTTAGTTACAACTCCAGGATCCTTGGTTGGTCTTGGCTTGAACATCTTAAATGGCCATGCTCCAATCCCTTGTCGTATTCCATAATAGAGTGGTCGTGCTCCAAAGAATGTAGATGTAATTGCTGCATCCCATGCGAAAGATTCGAATGCTTCCTTCTTTCTTTCATCCAATGATGGTCTGTTTATTCCTTCACCACCAAACGTCAGTGCTTCTGGAACATTGGCAGCGAGGATTGAATCCCACATTCCAACTCTAACATTATCATCCTTCATCCATTTCTTTGCTTGTCCAGCACGGTTCATGATGTCCAGCATTCCTTCATATCCAAAGTCCGCCACGGCCACTGCCGATGCACCTCCAAGGACAACGCCAGCTGTTCTTGCCAGCCATGGTCCTTTAGATTGTCTACCACCTTTAGCGGCACCCTTTAAAAACTTTTCAACGAAGTGTTTGTTCATTAACTTCTCACCCTTAACCATGCCTTGCCATCCCAATCCAAATTTTGCTAAATTTTCTATGACTGGATAAGGGTTAGGGGAATTGGTAAAGAAACCTGCGTCATCCACAAGTCCCCACATGTTTGGTGAGATGGTAACAAAATTATCATCGGTAATATTATTGGCAGCAAAGATATCATTCTTCGCCTGCACTACCGCATCTAGATATTTAGTATCACCAGTCTCCATAAATCTTTTTTGAGCTGTATCGGCCATCATAAGAATATCATCCCTTACTTTGCCTTGTCTTTCACGGTAAAGCTTATCCTGTTCAAGCTCTGCCTTTCTTTGATCCATCTCTACACGGGTTCCTGGTGTCGTGAAACCAAAAGGCTGTCCTAATGTTTTTTCCCATGCTTTAGGCATCGCTAGATTCCAAGCTGCACGAGGAAGAACTAATGCAGGATCAATAACTGCTTTCTTTAGGAATTTATTTAGGCTTTCAGATTTCTGTTGGGCTTCAGTTTGCGGGACTGCACCTTCTGTGAAACCAGCAATGGTTTCATCTTTCATTCCAGTTCCTTCAAATTTTCCTGATTGAAACTGTTTTTTGTGCGCCTCCAAAGGAGCCATAGACTTATTGAAGATGTCTACTTTTTCTCTTGATGTTAAATTTTCTGTTCCCATATTACTGTGTTAAAAATTGCATTGTGTTGTTAACGATATCATCGGAGCTCTTTTGATTCTCCTGTTCATCCATTATTATATTTCCTTGGATTCCTTGCTTCCATTCTCCAAACTTAGGCATACCGTAAATGTCATGGGCTGCGTACTGTCCACCTTCTGTTGGATCTGCACGAAGATTGTACCAAGCGTTCATGTATTTATCTATTCCTTTGATTTTAAAGTAAGCAGGATTATAAGTTTTACTTACATCAAGTTTATCATCTGTTAATCCTGAATCATATAAAGCATTCGCTCTGTTAGCTGCAAGCTGATTGAATATGAATGTATAATTACTCAGAACTTGTTTAGGATCAACTGCTTCAGCTCCTCTTCCAAATCCAAAGCTAGTCATTTGCGTATCCGCAAACGATCTTTGAAGAATGTCTGCCAACATACGGCCCGTAGGCTGTCTGTCTCTTGAAAGCATTAGACCTAAGGTATTCTCAAAGGTAATCATTGCAGAACGATTTGGATTGCTAAGCAATCGGCTCATGGAATCATTGGTTACAAGCCATGTCGCTTCACCACCTGGTTGATTGAAACCGTATTCATTATCAACGTCAATAAAGAACTCCAGTGTTTTACCATTAACTACCTTCGTAGCACCTGGTGTTGGTGACCTGTTTACAATGTATCCTGCTGAACTCATTGCATCTAATTGATCATTATAAAATTTATTTAAATTCTTTTCACCCCCCATTCCATCTAGAACAGTGCCGTCTAATATTTGCATGGCAGCTGAGAATTTTGGACCTGCTCTTCTACCAAATTCACCCCAGAATCCTAGCAATGTATCCATATCCTCAATAATTGTTGGCATAATATAATCAGCCATCACATCCAAACCTTTTCCTAGGTAACCAGCATAACCTCTTTTGGCATCTCTTGCTGCTTTTGTTTCTTGCTTCATGGTATATTGATCACCCAATCCTGTAACATTCATTCCTTCCGGCGTAGCTGATGAATCAACGAAGGTAAACTTATCAAATCCTAATTGATTATTAATGTCCATGTAGGACATAATCTCTGGACTTTTTCTAAAGAAAGTTTGAAGGCGTCTTCGCCCTGTGCTTATTGGTTCTCCGTCTGCACCATATACCATTTTTCCATTCTCATCAGTCTCATAGGTATTTTCATATACCACGGTGAAAGGACCACTTCGATCGCGTCCTCTATCCAGTTCATTCATGTACATGTTAAGAGCTGCTGCTCCTATTTCACGTTCCGCTTTTCCTTTTTCAACTCCCATCTGGAATAGCATTGGTGCCACCTGCATTCCTGTCTTTCCTATAACATCAAAGAATCCCATTACTCCTGGCTGATCTGTCTTTCCACTCATTAAAGAAGATCCAACGGACATAAGGAGTGCTAGATTTTGCATCTTGCTGCCATCATCCCCGGAACCTAAAAAATCTCTAATGACTTCTTTGTATCCTTCAATTCTATTTAAACTGTCGTTGTCATAATCCCCCATGAAATCATTAGATTGATCCATGAGCGCTTGACCTTTCTTCTGTGAACTATTCTCATCGTCATCATCAAAGTTAGCTGATTCCTGCATCTCTATTTCATCAGGAATTATTTCTTTCTTTTCTTCCTCGGTAATAAGAACGCTGTCCTTTGTACCATCCTCTATAACTTCTTCTTTGGTAGTATCTGTTACTATTTCTTCAGCTCTTTCCGGAACTAGTCCTTGAATCTTGGTTCCTGCATAAATGGGTGCTCCAATAGCAAACGCTTGCTTTTTTCTTCGATGCGGTGATGGTTTTCCTGTTACCATATCCCAGTACGCCTTTGTGTAAGGACTTTCCTGTGCCTTCTTGAGGCCAGGAGCAATTCCTTCCTTCATTCTGTATGCTTGACGCGCTGCGGTATTAAGGATGGGCTTGAAGAGGTCTCTGTATTTATATGGGTTAGCCAACGCTACCTCCTATTGTCCAAATTGTGAGACGCCCAGTGATGTGATTCCAGCGCCTACAGCTTGAGCTAATGGATTAGTTCCAGGGGCTGTACCCATGGAAGTTGCCATTGCACTCGTTGGCATACCTTGATAGATATCGGATGTGAATCCTAATCGTTGGTATGGTTCATACAACTGTTGCAAGTTTGCCCTGTATGCCGCATCCAGTTCTTGTTGTTTCAGCTGTTGCTGAACAGAACCAGATGACATTAATGATGCAATGTCTGCTTGCTGTTGTTGTTGCTGTTGACCGCCAAGACCCGCAATCTGCTGCGCCCCTTCGCCATATCTCCCCATTTGATTTTGAAATACTTGTTGTGCCTGTTGTTGTGCTTGCCCATAATTCTGTGCCTGTGCTTGTCCTACTGTCTGTGCTCTTTGTCTTCCTAACTCTGCGCGTTGAATTCCTTCTCTTCCACCACCGAACGCACCCGTTCTAGCAGCTTGAAGTCCAGCTGCACTTTGCGCCTTATCAAATTGACTTTCAATTCCTGCTATAACTTCGTTCTGGTATGGATTCATATATTGCTGATATGACATTGGGTCATAAGCTTGTGTTGCATCCATGGCATACTGTGTAGCTTGATTTAAGTAAGGTTGAAAACCTCCTATGCCCGCAGAGGCCATATTAAATGCTTGTTGTTGTTGTGGTTCAAATCCAGCTAATTGCTGTGTTGGTATATTGACTTGTCCTTCTTGTGTTCTTTGTTCTCTTGTAAGATCATCCCATTCCTTTCCTACATATGGTCCAGTAGTTCCGGTGTATTTATATTTTCCAAAATCAGCATCCCCGAATTTAGCATCCTTGTTAGAAAGCTCCCACGGATTCATACCGAATCGAGTCAGCTCACGGGCAGTGCCCATAAGACCTAACTTATCTGCTTCTATTTGCGGTGCTTCCCTTTGAAACTGGGTTGCATATTGTGTGTTACTTGGGCTATCGCCACCACCAAAACTCATGTTAATTGTCTCCTATAGGCGTTGCCAAAATGTTCCATACCTAGACGCTTTGCCATTGCCTTAAATTTAGTTGTTTCATTGTCCGATAGACGCGGTTCAAAGTATACCTCCAATGCTCCATTCATCTTAGCCCACTCTATAAATTTTCTCATCATAAATATACCTGCCATTCCGTTTCGTTTTGTAGGAACTACATACAAATCTAATTCCCTTGCAAACTTAGCATGGCTGAATCTGTATTCCAACAGCATTCCTGCCATGAATCCAATCTTCTCTTCATCCTTTTCAACAATGATCGCAAAGTAATTTGGATCATTAGTAGCAGTTCGAATGTATCTTTCAACCTTATCCTCACTGTATTCAACCTCACTCCAGTCTGACTCTTCGTGGTGCTCTTTGGTAACTTCCTTAAGCCACTCCAAGTCGTTAGGTTCCATGAACCTCCATTCCATTATTTTTTGAGTCTTCTTCTCCTCATTCTTTGTTCCTTCTTTTTTTCTTTTTGTTTTTTAATTGCTTCGTCCGCTGCTTTTTTAGCCTGTTCCGCTCTTAGATTTTTAGCACCTTTCTTTTTACCCATCTGATATCCAGTGACACCTGCTGCCGCCAAACCTAAAGGAACTGATACAGATGCAGTAGTAGAAGGTTTAGTAGGCCTAACCGCCTCTCGTGTTCCAGTTACCTTGCGCCCCCCTAATACCTCTCTTCTTTTTAAAAAGTCACCCGAACCACTTACTTTTCCTCTAAGGTAAGGACCTTTCCCTCTTACTTTACTTTTAACTTTAGGATAAAGAACTTTCATTTGCTCTTTCTTAGTTTTTCCTAGAGCTTGTAAGAGCTTGCTTCCTGATTTTACTTTTCCCATTATGATACTCCTATAACACTTTCCTGAACTGTTTCGGATTCAGGATCCAATTGGTTCATCATTTGATACATTCTTTTGGCGCCAGCCATCCTGTCGCCTCCTCCAAAGTTTTCCACAGCCTTTGCTGTCATGACAAACTCTCCGTCTGAAAGCTTGGCATCTATTACATCATCCTTCGGACCACCTGGGCCATTGATGGCACCCCCAGCATCCATTTCCAATGTCGCGATTCCTCCGTCCTTCCAGAATCCTCCACCACCGTAGTAAGGGTTCTGCATTTCTCCACCAACCATATCTTCAGGAATTCCGTACATGAACGCGAGTTCCTTTCTTCTTCTAGATTTTGCATCTTCCCAAAGCTCCTCGTCTGTTGGTCGTCCACCATACCATCCAGCTGCCTGTGATGCTATCGTTGGTAGCCAGTCAGTCATTGTCTTTCCTGCCGCTGTTTCTTGTCCTAATAAATTCTTTCCTCCCGTGCTGACCTTGCTGTAGAAGTCAACCTCGGGTGTTGGTATTGATTTTGATTTAAGTGTTTCATCTAATGCCCATTTTGAACGTGGCACATTGGTAGTAGGGTCAATTACTCCTACACTCATATCTCTCATCTGAGGAACAGGAACCATTTTCTTTGCAACTTTATCTGATCCACTAAGTACATCCCATGGAGTCAGTTTTTCTTGAGCCATAAATTCCTCATAACCTGGTCCAAATTTAAATGCATCTTTCATAATTTCTTCACCACCAGCACGGAAACCCATTGAAGGTGGAACAGTTCTTATAGGAGTATATTTACCCGTTCCTACTTGAGTTCCAGCAGTTTTAAACAGTTCTGGACTGTCTTGCAACGCTGCTAATTCTTTATTGTACAAGTTAGCTGCGTTCGCTGCCTTCATGAATGAGAATGGCATTGACGCTAGCCCTGAATACATCGCCGCCTTTTCAGGATGCTTTGATCCTGTAAGTTTTGCCGTTCCGAATCCAAGGAGAGACTGCTCCAGTGCGCTTCTAAGCATTGGATTTTTTATCCCCGACATTAGCCCTGTAATTCCTAAATGAGGCATAGCCATGCTTAGTGCCATAGGCGTAAGCATTTGAACTATAGGGTTCTTCATTAATTTGCTTAAAAATCCCATTATGTTACCCAGTTTCCTACTTCGCCTTGTAATAATTTATTATAATAGTCGTCATATTCTTCTAGTGTTGTTGGTTCTTGTGCACCCCAACCAAAAAATCCTTTATCTTCCATACCTTTAGTTCTATTCCAAAGGTCTTCTTTTGATACTCCAAAATCAGGAGTGTTAAGAGGATTTCCCATCATGTTCATTTGATCTTCAGTTAATTCCGCTACATCCAAAGATCCAAGTCCTGTATCCATTGCATTTTGATTACCATCAAGTGAACCGAATATAAGGTCTGCTGGCCACCTAAAGTTAAGTGCTCCACCATATCCTTCATCACCATACTGTCCTTCAATAGTTCCGGTTCCTCCCCATGGTACATCAAAATCTTTTTCATATTCTATTCCTTCTCCGCTTACACCTAGCTCACCAAACTTGTCGGTGAATTGATTGTATTTATCCATGATGCCACTGACATCTGCTGTTTGTACATAATCATCAGGATTTCCTCCTGCTTTTATAATTTGTTCTAGTATTCTCCAATCAGAGGGGTCAATCGATGATTGAGCAACATCTCTATCATACCCATAAATCATATCATCATATATTCTTTTAGCTTCATCAGCATCTACACCGTACTGCCCTCTAATTCTTAGTATGTCATCATCTTCAAGATTAGCTTGTTGTTGCAGTCCTCCTAGTCCTCCCATCATTCCTCTTGGATTAATGTGCCTCATCCTTGGATTAAAATGAGATGGTTGAGATGGTCCTGCCATTGGTGGTTGATTTAATAACGGTTGCCTGTTTGATGGACGATTGTGTGCTTGTTGAACTGCACTATCCACTGGATAGCGAACATCTAAATTTCCTCTTGAAAATTGAGGGGATTCCCCTCTGTAAGTTCGACCTACAAACCCTCTGTCATCTCCATAATCAGGCATTAAACTTTTCCTACCACTCCTTCTAAAATTTTATGAATTGCTACCTTGACTAACACATCTTGTCGTATGTGATGTGATTGTGTGGCAGTTGCAGGATCGGCAACATCGTCATCAGCTTCCTTCGCTGACCCATATTCCTTACCTGTTTCCGTGTTCGTAATAGTTACTTCCGCAGGGACCACTACCTTAGGGACTTGTTCCCCATTGACCTCCACATATTCTATTACTGCATCATCATTTATAGGCATAATCTCTCCTTATAGCAAGTATTATCTTTATTTTCAACCATTATGATATCTCCAGTATAGCCAGATAGACGTTCACCGGTTGAGCATCATTATTAATCTTAAGTATGTCTCCAGCCTCCATAACTCCAATGTCACTGGAAGCCAAATAAAAGAAGGATTCTGTAGCTTTATCGGCCACGGCACTATTAGTGCTAAGCAGTGTTGAATTTATCTTAAGGCTAATTGCAGCTGATCCTCCTGAATTATTATATGCCCACGCAGTTTTAACCAATGTGGTCGTCTCCGCTGGAACAGTATAAATTGTAGCATCCCCAGTGGATGTAACTGTTGTCATAACTTTTTTATAATTGTTAGCCATCTAGTTCAGGTACCATGATAAAGCTTCATCTTCGTTCTTTAATTGTTCTGGGGTATACGAAGAATTCAGAAGCTGAATTAGCTGATCCAGTGTTTGAATCATTTGATTGATTTGTTCCTTGCTGTATTCTTCTTGAGCTGCAGGAAGCCGTGGTATATTTATCTGTGCCATTATCTTAATCCATCTTGTTGTACGTCCGCACGGTAGGTGCCATAGCGCCACGCCGTATCAATTGCAGAACTTGTAATCTTTATTGCTCCCTGTCTTCCTCTCGCGCGAGTATCCACTTTAGTAGTGGAAGTGGTGACAGAAAAAGGACCGTTGGTAACAGTGCTACTTGTAGGATATAATTTAAAATCTAATTCCACATTAACTGTTCCTGCTAAATTTTTAAAGTCAGGAATAAATCTCTTAATTGACATTAATCTTTCCCCAGCTTGGGGTATAACAAACTCACCTGATTTTATTTCAGAGCTCATTGCTGTGCCATCTGCATTATTTCCATTTTCCTGTGCATGCATAAAACTTCTTCCATCAGTAAGTCCAGTAATGGTGCTTATTGTTGCGGTTGAATCCGTTGCATTGTATTCTGTGGCATAGGGGTATTGATACACACCTTTATCCGCCCATGAAGAACGCGACAAAGTTCCGTTGTACCATACTTTTTCTGCATAGTTAAAAGTGGCAGCTCTATCTATAACTGAAGATCCATTTGAAGCGTAAAACCAAGTAACCTCATTGAATTCACTATTTAAGGCAGCAAAAGTATCCTTTTGTGATGCAGGGTCTATATCTTTAAAAACAAAATCCTCTATTGAACATGGAATCTTTTGAACAGAACCATCAAACATGAAGAATGAATCAGTCCCCATCCAGAAAGCTCTTCCATTACTCTCTACTGTTGCGTGTAACCCACACGCTCCGCATGCAGATCCTAATTGTGAAAATCCAAATGTAAATGGAGCACCAATCAATTGCATTTGATACAATGCAGTATCAGTCCATAGCAATACAGCACCACGTGAACGTTCCGCTGCTATAAGTTTACTACCATCTGTTAACCTTTGTGTTCCTGCAGTATTTGTAGCAGTAGGCGTCCAGTCATTAACATTTTCCTGATCACACCATCTAATAAACATATCATCTCTTGTAGTAGCTGTTCCTATTGTAGTCTCAGTTCCACAACAGATCACATGTCTATCAGTGCCGGATACAATCATGAACCTACTAGATGTAGGAGCATTCGATACAGTTGAGCTTACAGCACGTTGTACTGTTGTAGAACTTGCTGACGTATCCCAATAGTACAGACCACCATTTAATTGTTGTGCTAATATATCTTCACCCCAGTTATCCAAAGACCACTTTCCTGAATCCAATTGAACACTATTAGGCGCAGCCAATGATGCACGGGATTTTCCCCATCCCGGTCCGCCACTGACACCTCCATAAGGTCCTGCTCCCCATCCATAACCTAGTATGGAAGTCGCTGGATTGGTATTAATTTGATACTCTGCTGTTCCTGTAACACTTGCTGCACCACCAGTAGTAGCTGCTGATTTGGCAATGATGTTATAGTTATTTGTATCTTCTACTACTTGAATTTCAAATTCACCCTCAAGGTTAGCTGCTGCTATTCCATTCGCTGCCCCTGATACAGATGAAATCGTAACAAAATCTCCTTCTATAGCTCCATGGGCCGCGTCCGTAACTTTAACTGTAGTTGAACTAGCTGTAGTTGTAAAATCTGTAATGCTAGCACCCGTGGATCGTATAGGGGTAATGTCATACCACGATCCATTCTGGTAGACATAAAGTTTTTTGTTTGTTCCTGTGATTGCGTATTGATCGCCATCGAGAGAGAACCATGTAATGATTCCTCTTGCTGCTCCAACTAAAGCATCGGATGTAACCTTCGCCCATCCTCCTATTTTTTCTGGAAGTCCATAACGAAAACGAACGTTGTCCGTATTGGTCCAACGTCCTTCTGCACCGTACTCGGTGGATTGTTTGTCAACACCAGGAGCTACTTGTACCTTAATCAAAGTCATGAAGCCTCCTAAACAGCGCTATCGTAAACGCGTATCCATTTATCCGTACCATTAATTCTTATCCTAACTGCACCAAATTTTGCGGCAGCTTCAGCTGTGGAAGTAGAAATACTTTTAGAGCTGTCCGCAGCCGTTGTTCCCTTGTAATTAGTAAAAGCAAAATCTGTATCCAGCTGTTCAAGTTCTATGCATGGTACTGCGCCTGTTGCGCTTGTTTGTGTAATTCCTAACTTCGCCAACGGTGCTGCAATTCCAATTCCAACACGATCATTAGTCGCCTCAGTTCTTAATAAATTATCATCTCCATCTCCTTCAAAACGAGCATCAAGATCAGCGCCAGCTTCATTAAATACAAAAGTTCCACCATTAAATGAAACATTACCACTCGCATCAAGTGTTCCACCTGATGAGATATTTCCTACATTAGCTAATACATCAAAGGCTGTTGAGCCATCAGTATATACGAGATATTTTGTATTAGTATAAGGAAGAGTAATCGCTGTCCCACCAGCCGGACCAAATGTAAGAGCATGGCCACCACGTGTAGATGCATCATGAATAAAATACCAATTAGGATTGGCTTCACATTCTAATGCAACTCCACCAGTTAATGTTCCTGTCAGCTTTAATGAAGCTCTACTTTGCTCATCACCGGTTCCACCACTAGCAACTGTTAGGGAAATAGTTCCGCTTCCAGCGACACTTACAGTGGTGTATCCTTTGATAGCATTTTCTATCTTCTCTAAATTGTCATTGGTCTTTGATCCCCACGTTCCGGCGTTAGCCCCCGTTGATTGAAGATCTAAATTTAATAATGTCGAATCTGCCATATCTTATCCTGTCGGAACTTCTGTCCATGTATTTGTTGAGGAGTCATCCACTCCGTTCCAAATTGTTAGTTTCAAATCTCCCACTGCGAAAACTGCTTGAACTCCTGTTGGAATAACCGTGGCTGTTCCAGTCACAGTTGCGGTTCCTAGAGCAAAAGTAGCTTGTACCCCAGTTGGAAAATATGTTGATTCCAATGTAACACTTCCAACACTGAAAGTCGAGGAAACTCCAGTAGGAGTAACGTTCGCATCAGCTATGATTGTTGCCGTTCCAATAGCCGAAGTAATATAAACTCCTGTTGGAGTCACATTTGCATCAGCTGTTATAGTTGGAGACCCAACCGCGAATGTCGCTGCCACTCCAGTTGGAATGACAAGGGTCTCTGGTGTTACCGTCGCCGTTCCTAGTGCAAAGGTTGCTTGAACTCCAGTAGGTGTAACTCTGATTGATTCTCCATCATCAGTAGTTGCTGAAAAAGCTAGCTGACCAATTGTTCCTGCACCAAATGCCATTATAGTTTATCCTTCTAATCTATCCTTTGGGATGTTTAATTTTCACTGCGTTCTGTTTGTCGATAAAAGCCGATACACCCTTCTCTACAATATATTCTAATTGCTCAGCTTCACTTCCATATTCTTTTTTTCTATTTATAATAACCAATTTATCATCTTTAATTTTAGTTGCCTCAGAACTTAAAGCATTCAGTTGATCGTCTGTTGGTTTAGACTTAGCTAAACTATCAGACCAAAAAGAAATATAAGGACCACTTCCATCATCTTGTATTTTAACTTCATCATCATTAAATTCTTTATCTAAATATGCTTGTATTTTTAAACTTATATTTTCCATTATGCTATTTTATACCCTCCAAACCAACTTAAAATTTCAGAAGCATGACCTCTAACCGAGTTATCATTTCCTGATTCATTATTTGTTTTAACATATATTTCAAAATAATCATTTCCATCATCTTCAACAATATTACATAATTCATGAAAATGAATATAACCAGTAGAAGCATTGGCCGCAGTTCTTGTATCTACTTTTGATTCAGTAATCATAGCTCCATTTTTATAAATATTAGCAGTAGTTGGGCCAAATGTACCTTGAGTATCTGATATAAGTGTGAGACCTGCATAAATAAAGTATCTTCCACTACTACCGGGTGTCCATCTATAGTTAGAACTATTGTCATATGTTCCATCAGGATCATATTGTTCGACAGTAAATTGCACTTTAACATAACTGTTATCAGCTACAGCTTGTCCTCCACTTCCAACACTTGCTTGAAAGGCAGGAGTTAAATCACTTATACCTGCTGCAACCCATGTTGCATCACCTCTCCAGAACGTGCTGCTGCTAGCAGACGTGCCAGAATTAAGATTTGCTACGGGTAGATTTCCTGTAACATTGGATGTTAAATTAGCAAAAGTAGTAGCTGTTGATCCTGTTCCACCATTCCCTGTAGGAAGCGTGCCAGTCACCTTGGCTGTGAGATCTATTGATCCTGCGAGTCCTGCGTTTGAAACTGTTGTCAGTGCCATCTATCCTCCTATGCCTTTTTGTTGTTTGTTTTAATTGTTTGCAGTCTTGCTTTCCACGCATCTATATCGTGGTAAATTTCATCGAGCTGGTCGTTCCAACTTCCGTATTCTTTTCTTCTTGTTGCATCTACTTTTGCATTGTTTTCTAGAGTTGTTGCTTCTGATTCTAATGCGTTTAATTGTTCATCAGTTGGCTTTGCCTTATCTTTTACGTTCCACTCTTTAATATATGCACCTTGACCATTACTATCATCTTGAAGCCTAACTTCAGTATTAAAGTCTGGTGTTCTACCTAAATATACTTTTATTTTATTTGTTAAACTCATATTATAATCCTAAATGCTCCGAAATAAGTTGAATCTTCGTGTGATGTTGTAATTTTACAATCAGTTCCACCCTCTTTATTAGTTAATCCATAAAGTTCAACATAATCAGATGAGCCATTCATATCTACTATTGCTGAAACAAAAGTGTTATAATGATATCCATAATTATTTCTTGGATCAGAGGTAGCTGCTCTATATCTTGAGCCATTTTTCCAAATCATACCTCTTGCTTCTTTTAATTGTGATGTATCTGTAAGTGAACTAATTCCACCATAAACATAATACTTGCCTGATGTTTGAGGTGTAAATCTGTAATTTGTAGAATTATCATAAGCATTATCTGTATCAAAAACTTCTGTTCCACAGGTTATTTTTGTTTCTGCATTATCAGTAACATTCATATCAGAGCCTAATTTTGCTTCAAAAGCTGGAGTATTAGCTCCACCTGCACTCGCCCAAGTCCCATCACCTCTCCAGAACGTGCTGGCACTAGCCGACGTACCTGAGTTCAATCTTGCAACTGCCAAGTTTCCCGTAGCTGACGTTAAGTTAGCGGGTAAATTGTTTGTAAACGTGCCAGTTGAGTTGCTGGATAGGATGGTGTTCCCACCCGTATCCTGTATCTTGTCTACCTGTATCGTGCTAGCCAATTTTTCCTCCTATGGCTTAATTGGAAATGTTGCATTTTTAACCTTATCAACTGTGTCCAATCCAGTTGGTAAATCTCTTAAATCTTGTCTATATTTTTTCATTTCATCTGATAATGTTACATCCGCTAAAGCATAATAATCTGTTTCTTTTAATAAACCATTTCTTTCTTTACGAAGAAATTT
>VTLG01002452.1_pt1 | contig 30703 bp, 47 predicted proteins | sample 4694571 | NCBI WGS metagenome assembly VTLG01 (sample SAMN12604809, study PRJNA352737) | marine metagenome | biome: ENVO:00000447; feature: ENVO:00000209|ENVO:00000569|ENVO:01000036; material: ENVO:00002151; isolation source: viral sequences binned using virsorter ...
CATCGTGCCTGCGTTGATTACTGCCCTATCTGCTGATTCATCCCAAAGCATATATGAGCCTAAGGTAGCTCCAAAATATTTGACATCATGCCCTGTGTCATCAACTCCAACAGAAACTGTTCCATCAAACTGACTGCCACCATTTACATCTAATGACCCTCCAGTAATTGCACCTGTGGTCGTAATCGTAGATGACCCATTATTTATCGTGCCAAATCCTGAAGTTATAGAGCCTGAGTTTAATGCGGCAACAGTAGTTAAAGATGAAGTCACTACATTACTTGCCATTGTCGTGCCTGTCAGTGACCCTGCGGCTACATTGGTTGTGTCTGTTCCCCACTCAGGAATTCCACCAGATGACACTTTTAATACTTGACCAGAAGAACCTATGCCTAATCGAGTTAATTGAGATGCAGAAGATGCATAGACAATATCTCCAGTTGCCTGACTGTTAAATACATGAGATGCAGTACCCTCATATTCTGCCTGAGTTAATTCTGTTCCAACTGCTGTATGCTTTAATTCATTTGCCATAATAATCCTCTATGCTGTATTTAATACTCCTTGATATCCACCTCTTCTAGCTCCATCCCTCACAGCTTCAGCTACCCTGTCCTCAAAATCATCAAATCCATAAACATCTCCAGTAATATTGATATTGATGTTGCCACCCATTCCTCCTGCTTTATTTAAAGGTATCACTGCCTCTGCTCCTTGTTCCCCAATCATTGCAAGGGTAGGTGATTTTACAATACCACCTTTAGCTAGAGGAGTTATTGTTGGTATATTAAATGCAAATCCTTTACCCCCAAGACCCGGAACCCAACTAGGAACATCAAACTTAATCTTGTTTATACCACCTATAATAAGATTGAATGCTCCAATCCAAAGATTAATGTAAAATTTTATAGAACCCCAAATACCTTCTAGGACATTGGAAATAGCACTCTTTAATCCCTCCCATATCTTCTTAGAACCCTCAACAATGCTATCCCAGTTTTTCCATATCAATATACCTGCCGCAATTGCGGCTGTAATAGCTAAGATAGCAATAAGAACCGGTCCCATTGATAGATTCAATATACCCATCATTCCAGAAAGCCCACTAACTGCTGTAGCCATGCCCGGAATCATTACAACCAACGGACCCATTTTCCCTGCCATCTCTCCAATTGGAGCTAAGTTTGACTTAACATTGTTTTTCATTATATCGAATTTATCTGCTGTGGTTCTGGTGTTTTCTGCAAGGTTATTTATAGTACCTTCACTGCCATCCATTGTTCCCAGTAATTCGCCTAAATCGAGATTACCATTTCTGATAGCAACTGACATTCTCTGCGCTCCCTCTGCTCCAAAGGCTTTTGTAGCCATGTTCAATGCTTCTGAATCTGTTGTAGCACCTTTAATGGCTTCCATCTGTTCTTCCATAGCACCTTTCAGGTCAGTGACTCCTTGCTCAGAGAGTTTTCTCATTGAGGCATTAATGCCCGGCATTACCCTCGTTACATCAATACCATTTTCTTCTAACTCGCCAAAGAAAGCTGTTGCCTCATCCATAGAGAATCCTGCATTCTTTAATACGGGACCGAATGTTTGAACCTGACCGGCTAACTTGCTGATAGGAACACCAGTCGCCTGTGAAGCCGCCGCTAGAGCATCCATGGTAGAACCCATCTCTGAAGCATCCACACCAAATATCTGCATACCATCTGCAACAGTCTTAATAGAGCTTCCTAAGTCCACACCCATAGCTGAACTCGCATTCAGCATCTGTGTTGTGGCTGTTTCAAGTTCAGCACCTGTCAAACCAAATTCTGTGTTCAGGTCAGCTATTGCCTGTGCTACTTCAGCAGATTCATTTGGAACATCTTTGAAAACATTATGGAAGGATTCTTGCAGACCCTCTAGGTCACTCCCACTTGCTCCTGTTCCTGCGGCAATTAGCCTTTCTGCTTCCTGAAATTCATCACCAAGCTTGACTGCCGCCATGGCGGCACCTGTGGTAACAGCACTTACTGCTGTAATAGCAGGCATAGCACCTTTTACTTTCGCTCCGAACTTCCCAATATTAGACTGAGCCTTACTGGTATCAGCTTTTACTTCAACTGTAACTGTATTCGGCATTTACTTATTATCCTCTTCTCCTATTGATACAGCGTGCAAGATTCTAAGAACCATTACATCTTCTTCAAGCACTTTAGATGGAAGCTGTCCATACCTCTGACATATACCATCTATCATCTCAGCAAACAACAAATCTACTGGCTTTGTAACAGGGCTTCCATCTCTGTTACTTCCACCTTTTGTTGTTTTCCACCTCAATATGTCAGAGCTTATCCTTCCCCCACTCCACCACAGGCATCAGACCACGCTTTCATTATATCAACTGCTATCTTGGGAGGGAGGCTCATAAATCCATCAGCATCTGCTGTCACCTCACTCCCATCTTCGTCTTGCAAGTTCCAAGATATAAGAATGTCCTCACCAAATTTCTTGAGTGCGACTTTCATCTCATTCGCATTCTCTGTAGAAGTCATATTCTGCATTTCCAGATAAACTGCTACAGAGACATCCAATTTGGCTATTATCTCTAAGCCTGAGTAGTCAGAGTCAGGGAACACAAGTCTCGCTTGTCTGCGTTCAATCTTGAAGGGTTGAACACCATTCTTACTCTGCTTGATAGCTACCATAAATTATACTGTTCCCCATGTAGGTACAGTTCCACTTTGTAAGGACAGTTCTGCTGTCCATGTAAGTGTTCCATCAGTACCTCTGCTTATATTGTAAGAACCAATAAGCATTTCCATTTCAAGTTCTGGATTACTTGAAGTGTTTCCACCTATAGCATAGGTGACAGTTCTTGTGCCACTGCGTGTCTTAAATACATCATGAGACTTGTTAGAAGTAGGATTGAATATCCCACTAATGGAACAAGTACCATCTCCTAATCCAACAATTCTTTCCATAGCAGACTTGTCTAAGCCTGTTGACTCTATGAGGTTTTGTGGAATATTAAAATCCACATTAGTCACATCATTGCTGATGTCTCTAGCTGTACCTCCACTGTCATCGACAGCTAAATAATCACCTAATCCTGTTTGTTTTGCCATGATACCCTCCTAGTAAGGTTTCTTTTTTGGTTTCTTTGGTTTCTTTGGCATATTAACCTCTATAAAATATACAGGCAAAGTTCAAATTAGAAAATGTGCCTGTAGTGGTTACCCTAATATATCTATTTACTGTGCCACTCACTGTCTTATACTCAGATGATATAGCTGTTGAAGCAGTGAATGCAATTAAATCTGCCCAACTGGAGTTGTTCGCTGAATGCTCAATCTTTACAGTTGGAGTTCCACTTGATAAAGAGAAAGCCTGCACTTGCCCTGCTCCTCCATTTGAAGTACTTGCTGAATTATCTACAGAAGAATTGCTTGTAGCAGATGAATGGGTATCATCATGGGCTGTAAGCATTACTCCAAACTCAGGTGCATATCCTGCACTTGCTGAAAAACTAGCACTAGCTGTTACAGGAGAAGATGTTCCCCCTTGACTAACATCATAATTAGCCTGCTTTGCGACTAGACTTATTCCTCCATCTCCAATAGCACTTCCCATTGGAACTAAAACATTTCTATCTCCAGTTGGCAATTTACTACTTGATAACAGGGCGGCATGTTCTGAAGTTGCCTCAAAAAACACACTGACAGATAAACTGCCATCTGCCAGACCTGTTATTCTTGAAGTAGCTTCAGCAGTCAAAGAAGTTGTCTCCATTAACCCCTGACTATATCCCACTCCATCAATAGAACTAGCATCCCCTGAAATATCATAGCCTGCTACATAAATTCTTGTATTTAATCCACTTGTTTTAGCCATAGCTTTTGCCTCTTATGGTGTTATTGTTGTTTCTTCTAATATATCGACTTCAAATGGTATGGTAACAGTCCTGAATGTTAATCCTCCCATAGACACAAAGCCTGTTGTTGCATCTCCTACACTACTGTCACTACAATGCCCTGCTAAATCAGCATCTCCCCTCAGTGCAGAGCCAATGTTATATATTGCATCCCATATATCTAGTTCAAGCGATTCCCTGACATCCTGACTCGACTGCATCCTGAAATAAGCCCTTATAGTGAATGTTGTAGTACTTCCTACATTTGATAAGGTCTCTGCTGTCTCTCTTCTGCTTGTAAGCCAGAAAGCAAGCAATGGAGAGCCTGCTATTGCTAGAGGTTCTCCTCTTACAACAGCAGTAAAAGCAGGGTCTGAGACTGTTGCAAGTAATGCATCAATTCTATCTATTGCTCCTGACCTGCTCATGCAAATGCCCTCGTAATTGCCTCTCCAATATACTTGTCCACTATTTTATTATCTTTTGCAATTGCTTCGCTAGTTTCTTTAAACATGCCATAGCCCTTAAATCTGCTTGTCTGGTTTCTGGGTGAGATTCCTTCTATCCATGTAGCATATACTCTATTTTGCCCCATAGATGCTTCTCCTGCATCATACTGTGCGTGTAAATCGCTTTTGAGGCTTGCTCCTCCAAATATAGACCTTTGCAATGTACCTGTTCTTCTGCCTCTTCCTTGCTTCAACAACTGTCCAGTCTTATTAGCACCTTCTAATTGAACCAAGTCAAGTAATCCAGTATTAGCCGCTTCTATAAGCTCTCTTGGAGCATCTGATTTAAATAACGGACCCTTTACTGTTACTGTAAGTGCTTCTTTCTTAGCCATTAGAATATTATCGCATTTGACAGACCCACTGCCCTGTAAGCATCGACAGTAGCCAATATGTCATTTGCCTCCTCTGATGCTCTTGTGACATTAGCATCACCTGCACCTATTGTGTCAGTTACCCCTAAATCTCTATTTCTAAATGTCACCTTAGACAAATCCAAACAAGCCTGCACAACCTCAGATGGATATATATATGATTTCACTGCATCCTCATCACTGTGAGTGGCGGCTGTAGTTCCATTCACTCCCCTCTCAACTGTTAAATTATTGCTTGAAATACCTGTGATATACATTTGCTCACTGCCTACTAGTATTGTTTCAGCAGGAGATAAACCAGTTGCACTTGTTACTGCAACTGTTGTAGCAGAAGTTGATGAAACAGCACCATTGAGGTCTGTTATCTCTTCTGTGTCGCTTGTATATCCCCAAGAACCTAGAATTGTTAATGTCTGCTGTCCTGAATAGAATCCTTTTGAGGTATCTTCATTCAGCTTCAGTACTGTCTTAGGACTAAAATTGTAAGGCATTAACAAATAGTCATTGTCATACCCTTCTGCTAATGTTTCATTTTCTGTCCTAGCTGTCTGCTTGTATGAAGTTACTGTAGTCGCTGATAATAGCCAAGCATCTAATGGAATAACTCCTGCCATAGCATTATTTGTTACTATGTCATAAGAAGCATATCCTGCTACTGATTTATATTGTGGAGATTGCTTCAATACACCATCTCCAATATCAAATGACCTAGTAGCAGTTTTAGCACCAAATGTACCACCACCACAATAGGCATCAATCCTTCTGGATGAAGCCTCAAGCACTCTTCTAAGTGCTGAACCATCAGAAGTCCACCCACTTGAATAGGTCGTGCCTGCTAGGTAGTCTCTTAAATCGTCTGTTGATGCGTAAGTGTGCCTATCAACTGCCATTATTTATTTTCCTCAGTTTCCTGTTTCTTGGTTGTTTTCTTTGTTTCCATCTTTTCAAAGTATTCGCAATATGCATTCGCCTCTTTAGCAGGAATGTCATATGTTTCACCTGCGACAAATGCTTGCCCTAAACTTCCTAATGATACATCTTTTACACACTTTACTTTTGGCATAATTGCCTCCCTTTAATTCAGGGGGAAGGGGTATCCTCCCCCCTGATAATTACCACTTAGCTAGCGGCACACTTCAAGATTTTGAATGCGGCGGCTAAACCAACCTGACCATCTCCTCTGCGTGATGCAAAGAATCCAACTTGGTCATTCTCCATGTAGAGTGAATCATTTCTGCGAATTGTGAATCCAACTCTGTCAAAAATGTAATACTGCTTCATGTCGCCAAGTATTCCAATTTCATTGTTAGCGGCAAGGGAAGTAGATAAACCATTTCCACTTATATCATTATTTGATACAGGCTTGCCCAACAAGAAATCAGCAGGAGCGGCAGTCAGGCTATCTATGCCAGTCACACCTGTTCCTGTTGATTGTATCGAGTTTACAACCTTGGATATCAATGAAGGCATTATCCATGTGGCATTAGCTCTATGCTGAGATTCTAGGGTGTAGAAAATACCCAATAAGTCAGCAGTTGTCAAAGCACCAGTTGCCGCCATGACATAATCACCACCTGATGCCAAGATACCTGCATAGTTCGTGGTGTTGTTACCATTAAGGATTCCAACATCCTCGAACCTGCCAGAAGCCTCTTGGAATATCTGGCTAAGCATAGCAGGGAGATTAATTGCTGAATCATCAAGTAGCTCTCTTGTTACTTTGACGAGTCCACCAGATTTCTCCAATGCGAATGCTACCTGACCAACTGTAGGAGTCTGGTCAGAATAAGCGGCTTCTTCTGCAATAGCCGCCCATGATGCACTTGCAAGAGTAGGCATATATCCATCTTTGGAAGCTACCCTTACTACTGTTGCAAGAGACCTAAGACCTGAAGGCAATCCGGGGTCGTGAATGACCTGATTGATGAATTCTTCCGGCACGAAGTAGCCGCCCTCGGCATCAGTATCTTCCTGCATCGCTTTGAGTTCATCAGGAGTTGCAGTCTTGTAGAACATCTCCTGTGACTGAGCAGTCATCCATTTGACAAAAGTGTTCTTTTGGAACTCAGCTTCTGCCTTCTGGTTGTCACCCATTTGCTCTTGTACCCACATTGGCTGTGCCATAGCAGGCATTCCTTTCACCCAACTAGCAGGCTTGTAGTCTGCTTTTGTTCGGCTAGTAGTATCGTCAGCATCGTATTTTGCGACATCTGATGATACGACTGGAACATTATTTACAGGCTTGTTAAATTCGCCTGATAATGCTTTGATTTTGGACTGAGCTAAATCTATAGACTCAGCTTTCTCCATCTTTGCTTTGGCATCTTCGAGCATCTTGTCAGCTTGCTCTATGTCGCCATCTTTTATTTTTTCGTCTGCAAGAGTTAATAAAGCTCCTGCTTCTTCTCTCAAGGACTTAGTATCCATGATAATTTAAACCTCTTTATTCTTTAAATTTAACCTCAAGCGAGTGACCTCAATCTGCTTTTCGAGTGATTCTGTGTCTGAGGCGACTTCTGTCGTGTCAAAGGCAGTCTCGTCTGGCTGTGTAGGAACACTTCGCTCATTAGGTTCTTGTTTTGCTGAGATAGTTGATGTCATAGGAGATGCACCACGAATAACTGCTGATACTTCTACCCAATCAAGATTCTTTATCTTTCTAATTGTTTCTTTTTCTACTGTGACATATTCAATGTCTTTCTCAGGGTCAGGGATATTGAATCCAACACTCCATTCCCTAACAAAGTCTCCTGCGATATTACTGAAAGCATCTCTGCCTGCCTGTGTATCCATATTCATCTGCATCTTTGCGTATAACTGATATTCATCAGTAGTTATTGGTTCTGCTCTCGCTGTTATGACCTTCCCCACTAATGCAGATTGGTCATGTCCTGACAACACAGGAATAGGCAGATTATTAACAATGGATTTATCAAAAGCATCAGGAGCTATGATGTCATTGTCTTTATCAGGTATGCCCATAGTATTCACATACGCTTCAACAACCCCTGATTCTTCATCTGATGAGATTCCCTCTAATTTAAATGTCTTATTAATCTTCATATCACTCTCCTATCTTGATTCCATCTTCGTATATTGCCTGCCTAATCACTGAATACTGTATTTCATCACCGCCCAACCTTCTATCTACTGCCTTCCCTACTGCATCTATAAAGTTTGCATCACTTGAAGGAATTACTGTTTCAATCAATTCTTGTATTGCTCTTTCCCCTCTAAATGATGTTTGTGAGATTAATGCCATAACCCTACCTTCATCTTGCAATGCGTTTAACTCAGATAGAATTTCATCGTTCTCTGTTTGGAACTTCCACCCATCTGTGTTCCAATCAATACTAGCAACTAATTTCCTTCCACCGACAGAGGATTTGTACATCTTGTATTTCAATTCAATCACTATGACTCTCTCTTTGGAGGAGCAGGAGATAGGGCATCCTGAGAAGGGTTCTGTATATTCGCTTCTTCTGGAACAAAGTCTCTGGGCATTGGAGACCATGACAGAGTTCCATTAGGATGGTCGTTGATATTGTTTGCCTGCTCTACAGTGTAGACTTGACCATCTCTTTCTATACAGGTTCTGCCATATGGGTCACCGGGGTCTACATAAGTATCACCTGCATCTCCATCTGGGTCAGTTGCCTGTACATATTCAAATTCCTGTGCCTTGTAATAGCCCAGAGTTGACAGGTTCTGGGTTCTCATGGTTTCAGTCCTAGCTATAAGCCTAGCTCTGGTCTTTGTTTCACCCAAAGTCGACTGCATCCCTCTGAAGTTGTCTTTAGGTACACCTCTGACTATCTGCTCTATTGAATAGCCTCTTTGTTCTGATAGGGAGATTATATCCTTCACCCTCTTGCTTGTTGTGCTGTGAATCAGCTTGGCTCTAGCAGGAGCTTGTGTCAATAAACCTGAAACAGCAGGTAGCTTTTCAGACCAATCCAGTTGACCTGCTATACCTGCATCATTGATATGTTCCCATGTCTGTTTTGTTATTCTTCTGTAGTGTTTATATAAGATATTAGCTAAATTACTTTCTTCTATTGGGCTAACTAAGCCATCTGCATTGAATGGCAACTGCTTCAGTTCATCCAGAGAAGCTGACCTTTCCATCAATCTGCCCAATATGCCATCAACCCTATTCTTCACCCTAAGTAGATATCTGTTCACATCTACTTCCATATCATCCTCAAGTTCTTCTCTGTCTAGCAGAAGATTCCTTCTTAGCTTGACTGCTCCTCTAAGTAAGTCTGACTTCTGTTCCTCGAGAACAGTTGAAGCTAGATTTTGTTTTGTAGGCGACAATACTCTGGGAGGAAAAAAGTCTTTTTCTGGCTCAACCAATTCTGGCTGAACCACATCTACTGAAGGAGCAGTTGGTTGGAAAGGCAAGGGTTCAGCGACTCTCTCTAAAACTTCGCCTTCTGCGAGTTCAGTCATATTTGCAGGAACTCTCCTTACATCTCCACCATCCATAGCTTCCACTCCAACTAGTTCTCGAGCTTCATTAAGTGTTAATAAGCCTTTGTCAAATAGAGCCATAGCTCTTTGGCTATTGGACTCTTTATCATCAATCATATCAAGCAATGTTCCTTTATCTACTGCGAACTTGCCCTGATTGGGATATTCATAAGCTATTCCATAATTTAAGAATCTGACAATCTTGTTGACCAGAGGTTGGACTGTCTCAGCATTAAAGCTGAACCTTGCTTCTCTGTAATTAGAGTATGTAGCCCTTTCTAGACCTACATTAGCTCCTATCAAAATAGGAGGCACTCCAAAGACAGCACATATCCTAGCCTCTGTGAAGTTATGAAGCTCATTAAGAGCCAAGTCTTTCATAGTGGATGCCATTGGCTGATATTCAGCATCATCATCCATTATCGCCACTCTATGAAAGTTGTTCTTCCCACCAAACTGACTCCTCCACCTGCTTCTGATTACAGATGCCTCTTCTTGAGACTGTAGCCTTCTTTTGACCTTTAGTAACCCAGAAGGAACACCTGCGTTTTGGAAAAACACCTTTGCATAGTCTGTCATATTTAAATCAAGATTAACTGCCCTAGCCAGAACCTGTAATGGAGCTAATCCATACAAGTCTCCTGATGGATTTGGTAATCCTAGATGACAGACATCTTCAGCAGGGATAGTGTATTCGTTCTCGCCTATTTCGTAAGTATATGACACTGCTCCATGAGTGCCACCATTGATTGTCATTCTGTCTGGTCTTAATAAAGGCAAAGATGTAATCTTTCTTGTCTTTGCCCTTTCTTTCAATATATATACATTCCCACTAACCATCAGATATGTGACCAGTTCTTCTAGCCAAGTAGCCCAATCTTGATTTGATGTTGGGTGTTGCATCAGTTCATACAAGTCACCTGATTTCAGTTCTGAGAAGCCCCCTTCACTTGTTGGAACTTCTAGCATATATCTGGGATTTGAGATAGAGGAGGATAGTTCTCTGATACAGGCATGGACAATCTCGTTCTTGCCATAGCCTTCTTTTGCAAAGTTGAGGTAATTGGACTCTGGATACAAAGCCTGCTCCAGATTGTATGTTAGTGGAACAGTTGCACTTACATCTTGACTATACTGCTTCTTGTTTCTGCTCAAGAACCCAAACATATACACCTCTTTGCTGTTTGGGTACATCAGCTTGACCACTGGAGTCTAACAGTGAGGCACTAATCTGGGAGGATACAGCCTCACCATTAAACTATATGTCTATAAAAAAAGGAGTTTAGATAGACCTAAAAAGCTTACCATGCTACAGCAAAAGTAGTCAATGACTCAAAAAAAACTGTTATTTTGCTGTTTTTATTAGTTATTTATGCATATCTTTGTTTACATAGTTGACATATGCTCTGGTTATGGTAATATGGGTATAACTTATAAACACAGGAGTTTAGGAACAATGGAAAAGAAAGTAGTAGTCATATATTTTGCAGGCAGAGAACCTGTAGAATGCAAACACGATTCTGGGATTGGAATGGGAGAGCCGTGGGCAATCCACAAAGTAGGATGCAGGGATATTAAGCGTTCTGGTGGACATCATGCCAAATGGCTAGGGGGCGAATTTGACAGTGTTGAAGATGCAGTGAGCGTTATCGGCACAGAAGTATCAAATGATTGGGAAGTAAATGATGGGCATACTACAGAATACGAATACTTCACCAGAAAACATATCAAGATTCACAACTGCACCAGATAACTAAATAAGTCTCTCCTATAACAAAGAACCCCTCCTTAACCAGAGGGGTTTTTTGTTGTATAGACCTCATTCACTTCCTTGCATCTCCTACACCTTATCTTTGTTCCAATAGGTGCTTTCTCTGCTAATAGAGCGTTACAGCGACAGCATCTGAGTGGCTTATCTTTAGACATTACCAGACTCCTAATCCAACCCTGTTATCTTTGGCATATACAGCCAGAGCGAGAGCCATGACACAATCATCATGCAATCCTTCTGGAGCAGAGTAGGTAGCACCTGTTCTAGTCCACTGGTATTCAAAGGACAACAGCTCATTAAGCAGTGTTCCTTTAGGATATCCTATTTCCCTGTTATGGATGGCTAGCTGTAGCCCTTCCATGAGCCTCTGCTTACTGGAACTGGAGAACTTGTATCCATGAAAATTAGACAGGCTTTTCTGTAGCCTCTCAACTATAGGGTCTCCTACTCCAGTTGAGTCAACATAGCAGGTCTCTCCATTGAGGGTCTTTGTTATGATTCTCTCTGTTAGTTCCCACGACCTCTGGAATCTATCGAAGTATGCCAGAGAGCCTTCATCATCTATCCCAACTATAACTGTATAATCTTGGCTTTTAGCTAGGTCTATTCCCCAATAGAGTGGTTTCCTAGCAGACATCTCTTTGACACAGGCTTCTATGGCATCTACTCCAAATGGATTGCCACCATCATCACTTGCTTCTGCTAGATACAGCTCTTTGAAGATGTGGCTAGGCAGAATGTTCTGTGCATCTTCTATCTCTCCTCTTGATACAATCCCTGCATCTACTGCATCCCAAGCTGTCAGCTTAGAATAATGCCAGTCGATGCCTCCTGATTCTGCCTGTCTTGCCAGTCGATATGCCCAATTCCTTCTGCCTTTGACATTACCTATTATCCTGACCTTGCCTTGAGTAGCTGTTAATGTAGACCTGATTGCAAACCATGATTCTTCTCTCATTCTGGTTGCTTCATCTAGCACTGCTCCATAGACATCCTCACCATATAGGTTGTCTGGCTTCTCTGCTGATTTAAAGCCAATTACAGCACCATTTCTCAGGGTGATGGTTAGCTCTGCTTCATTGGACTGATATAGCCTCTGTGTGACTGCCCTCTTTAACCTTCTATAGGCTATCTTGGCTTGAGGATATACTGGTGCTATCCACCAGAAGTTCTGACCTGCTGTGCCTAACACAGCTTGCTCTAGTATCCAAGATAAGCAGGCTACTGTCTTTCCAGACTTTGTAGCTCCTTCTATTATTGAATATCTAGCTTCACTGAATATTGCTTCCTTCTGCTTCTGATACAGGTAAGGAGGCTTGTATGTTATTTGGTAGGTTGCCAACATCTGCCCTTTCTATGTTAAAGGTGAAATCAACTATCTTCTGCTCTATATCTATTGCCTTCTGTTCTAAGCCATTGATTTTGTTCATATGAGACATCACTGATAATGCCAGATTAGCACTCTCTCTATCTCCACTCATAGCATCTGGGAAATACACTCCTAAGAGCTTCTCATATCTAATCATCTGCATTGCCCTTAGTTTCTCTGCTTCTTGTGAATATTCTTCTGCCATTTCAACAAGTGCTTTCTGGACTTCCTTGAATGCCACAGACTTCGCTGTCTTGTTCATGTCAGCTATAGCCTGATAGGAATAACCATCTAGTCTCAACTGCATCATCTTCATCCTTTGCTTCATTCTCTGCTCTGGATTCTTGGTCTTTGTTCCTCTAGGTCTACCCATAATGCCTTATTACCCTTTTTGCCTTATTGCCTCTATAGTTTCTTATCTATATGTTCGTTTTGTCAAATAATTGAGACATAACCCAATCTGGGTCTGAACCAACACAGTCATCACATTTTAGCAAATAGTAATGCCTCATTGACAATCCAGTATTTGCCATTCTTACCTTGTGTGAAAGAACACTTCCTCGATGATTCAGGTGCTGTTTCACAAATATGCCACTCTGGGAGGGTTTGTTTTTTCTGCCACTAAAAACGACCTTATCACCAATATTCGCCTTTCTCTGTTTTGCCCAATTATCTCCAGATTGAGGAAAGGTCATTTCTTTTGACTCTGCCTCCATCTGGTTATCTTCTCCATGACATTCTTGTCAGCTAGGGGAGGAAAGTCTGCTTTAGACTCATGTTCAATCAACATGGTTCTGTTATAAGCCTCTATGGAGGAATAAGCATTGATGTCTGCCTGCACAAAAGCTGTCTTTTTACTTGCCTTGAGTGCTTTCCACAGACTGACCTTTGCATTGAGCCAAGCCACCATGTAATCATAGCCAGTCCATTCTGTTGAAGCCTTGTAGTTTCTATGGAATCTCTCGTAGAACCTTTGCCATTTAACAGGGTCATCTCCTGCGAACTGCTCAATCTCTTTAAGTAGATTTTCAGCGACCTTGCTTTTCATCCAAGCACCACCTCTATCTCATCCCAATCTTTTGGAAACCAGAGATAGACCTCGACTCCACTTACCCCATTCAGCTCAGTGAGCCATTCTTTTTGATATGCAGACAGCTTTCCTCTGGGTACTTTCAATTCAGCAAAGATAACCCTTCCATCTTTAACAAAAACACAGTCAGGGAAGCCTCTATCGCTCCTCCTTGAGTCGTATGTGTGGTAGTAAAGCCACCCATTTAATAAAGCAAGTTCCCTGACTGCATTAGTAAACTCCTTTTCAGTCTTATACAAAGGAATTCCATCTATGGTATCAAGTTCAAATTTATATTTTTTAGCCAATTTCTGCACATTACCCCAATAGTCAAATTCTTTAGCCATTGTTCACCAGTTCCTTCCATTCTTCTCCAAAATAAGTACCACAGGTCATGATGGAATAATCGCCTCTTTCAAACAGTCTGCTGACAAACCTCTCATCAACCCTTTCCCTGAGTTGCTCTTCTGTGTAATTGGTAGCACAGAGCAACCATCCATTTGACCTGACTCTTTCGTCTACTATCTCAGTTAAGGTCTTTCTTGTCCACTCTGTTGGGTTCTCCTGACCCAAATCATCCAGTATGAGCAGACTTGCCTTGAATCTTTCCTGCAACTTGCTCCAGAGGCTACCATTGCCCTCTTCACTGGTCTGGGTAGACCTGAGTTCATTGAGCAGGGATGGCACATACTCATATCTCACTGAATAACCATCATGAATCCACTCTCTAGCCACTGCCTCTAACAGATGAGATTTACCACTTCCATAAGTACCAACCAGAGATAATATTCTGCTACCTGACCTTCTTGTAAAAGTCCTGCACTTTTCAAGTGATTCTTCAGTTCCTTCGACCTGCTTAAAATTCATGAATGTCTTTACTTTGTCAGTATAAGCTCTGTTAGGGATATTGGAATTTGCCCAAAGCTCTCTTGTCTTGATTGCTTCAGCACTATACCTATCATCACACCTACACTTGGACTGATATAGTACACTATCGTAGGTTATAGGGTAATTCTCCTTGATAATCTGAATCACCTCTGGATGATTAATGTCAAAATACTTGCATTTGCTACACTGACTTTCATCAGGTAGTGGTGTTGATAATGGTCTAAATAAACTTCTTAATTCCCTCATAACTAAACTCCTTAAAATTACTACTTTCTTTTTCTCTGGTTAGCAAACTCTAATATACTAGCCATATTACCACCAGAATGGGCATTAAAGGTGCTTTGCTTTGGATTTGCACCCTTACCCCACCTCTTCTCATAACTAAGCCATGTATTGAAGGTTGCCTTCACACTCTTTGCTTCAGGCTTATTGGATATCCAGTCAACACAATTCTCAGCCTCAAGAAGTAAATCCTTATCTGCGTAAGTGGTCTCAATCCTTTCAATCCAATCAGGAGTGACAGACTCTATCTTTAACCTATCATCCCTGAGTAACACCTGACACCACTTTGGCAAATCTTCTTTCTTTTTTCTTTTGGACTTATTCTTATAAGTCTTTTCTTTTATATCTTTCTTTTCTTTTTCTTTTTCTTCTTTCTTTTCTAAAGGTTTTCTTTCTTCTTTTTCTTTCACAGGTGGTTTTATAAGTGTCATTTTGACACCTTGAAACAAGGCATCATATTCTAAAAGACTCATTTTGACACTTTGACCTTCCTGTCTAGGTGTCATTTTGACACTTTGAGAATTTACAACATATGTTGATTCTGTATGCTTATTGCCTCTTTTCACCTTGCTTATAATTCCCTGATTCTCTAAAGAATTCAATGCTCTGGACATCGTTGATTTCGATAGACTGAGCAACTGTCCAAGAGACTTGGATTCAAGCCTGACCTGATTCTCAGCATCTGCCATCATGCACATATAGGAGAACAGTAGTTTTGAGCTACTGCCTCCTATGATATGTGGAAGGATGTTATATCCCCATGCCAGAGTCTGGAAATTCATCAGTTGAACCTTATTCTTAATTCTTTAGTGAATCTGTTCATAAGCATCCTTATTTCCTTGTAGACATCCAAAACCTTGATTGCAGGGAGAAAGTACTCTATTTTCCTCTCTCCTCCACAAAGAGTACAGGTTTTCCATTCTTTGGTAACTGCATTAAACTTCTTGCCCCTGTTGTCGCCATTAGCCTCACAGGAATTGCAGTCTAACAAAGCAATGAACTCTACATTGCCTATAGGGATAACCTCCCTAGGAGGCTTCCCCATAAGCTCTTTTTTAGGCATTCTGACTACTGCTACATCTTTAAATGAGTCCAACTTCTTCCCTCGCTTTCTGCATCTGATTATAGATGGCAACTGCAAAAAGTTTCATCTCTTCAGCAAGTCCTTCATTTCTTTGGGAATCATTTGCAAAATTCATGAAGCTTTCTGCACCATCTTCACCCTGATACACTCTTTTCTCCAACCACACACTGGCTAGATTCCAAGCCTGACCAAGATTTATCTCTTTCTGCTTTTTGTCGCCTGCACTGGTGGATGAAACTTCACTCACCTGTGGAGTAATAGGGGTAACAGGGGTAATAGGGGTAGCAGAAACCTGTGAAGGACTCATGCTCCTTATCCTGTCATTCACCACTCCTTCAAATGATTTGCACTGATACCAGTAGTCATAAGGATTGTCGCCTGATTTGCCCTGCTTAAGCTTGCCTAAAGCAAGTACTATCTCATAGACCTGATTCTTGTCTTTAGGGTCTCTTAACTTAGCTGACTGCTCTGCACTCAAAAATAGACTGGTTGGATATAATCCAATGTCTGGACAATCCACTGTTATCTTCGCAACATCACCCTCCCATTTAACTGTGTCTACTTCCAGTTTGTGAACCCTGTCATAGACCTCATCGTCACCATTTATCTCTGTCAATATCTCTTCGATTACATCTTCAATTGTTTGGCTCATTGCCATTGTTTTTACCTCTACTTGTTTATAATATTTTATCCAAAACTTTTCTCTCTCAGTTAACATTCCTTTTTTCATGTGCTAGACTTGAAGGGCTATTTCCTTTCAGGAGTCAGGGTTGATTTTCTTATATTTCTTCAGCCCTGATTTCTTACTTAGATGCTTCTTCGCTCTCCCTGAACATTCTGAACTGCTTCAGAGCATCATGGGAAATCCTCACTAGCTTGGAGTCTTTGCCAACCCTGAAAGAGGCTAGTTGACCACTCCAGACCAGTTCCCACACATACTTCTCAGACACCCTCAAAGAATCAGCTACCTCAGAAACAGTATACCCCTCTATGGGAATTACCCTCTCTGACTTTACATTCTTTTTGCCATCTATATGTTCTTCGATGACTCTCAAGATTGCACTGTGCATCTCCTTACTGCCTGCTTCTATTTTCATTTACACCTCCATTTACAAATTTGAGCTTTTGCCCACCATACAAGACTATCAGCTACCACCAAATGAGTCAAGCATTAACTCAATATTGATTATTTTACATCTATTTCATGTGTTATTAAGTTATTATTGTTTACAGTGTTGACAAAGTATTCATACTCCTGTAGTATCCGTAGTAATAAATATGTTTAAAAGGAGTTTAAACAATGAAGTCGAAGAAATATAAAGAAGAATATCAGGGGTATATCGAAGAGCCAAGATACTACAGTGGAACAGCAGAAGAGTTATTGAATGACCCTTACGAGTTGAGGCTCTATATGACTAAGATGGACAGAGAGCATAAGGCAGAAGTCGAAGAACTGAAAGGCGATTTGTGTTCATCAGAAGCATGGGTCGAAGAATACAGGGCAGTTGCTTCATTACTGAAGAAAGAAGTGAAGCAATTGAAAGAACAATTAAAAGAATCCAAAGCTGAAACAAAGAGTTGGAAAAATGCCGCAAAGCAAGGTTACACAATAATATAATCCTGTCTGATGAGAGGGGGGTTGCTCCCCCCTTGAAACACTAAGTGTCACAGGTAGCTAAAACTATAAAAAAAGGGAGGTATTTAACAATACAATGTCTAAAAGAAAAAATGATAGATTACCTGATTTCTTTGAGGCGAAATTAAGTGTGGAAGTTCCTTACTACACTAAGGATTACCAAAGCACAGATGGTTCACCAGTGGAGACTGAGCCAATACTGGATGCACTGTGGGAAGGAAGGACTAAGAATCCTGAACCACTAGGATACATCAACTACAGTGGCAAAGTCACCAGACATGATGGTCAGTTTACTGCTCGTCTTGAATGGGTACACATTGATGGCAAAGGTGGCACTAGGGTGACACTACCACATAAAGCAGTTCTTGCTTTATTAAGGGCAGTGGAAAGCACCAACAAGCAGGCTAGGTCTGCAAGTGCTGAGAAAGCCGCTGAAACCAGACGAAGAAATGGTGTTGTGCCTTTCGAGAAAAAGGACACTGGCTAGAGATTAAAATATCCCTGCTACTTGCCTGTGTGGCAGGGATAAAAAAACTACAGGTAAGGAGTTTAGAATCTATGGGCAAATCAAGCAGAAATAAAAGAAAGAAAAGTGGTGGTCATGGATTTGCAAGCGACCAAAGCAAGAGACCTCATTACTTCAAAAAACCAAATAAGAACGACCAAGAGTTTGTTTCAAATGGATTTGCAAGTCAATCAAGTCGTTCAAAGCCTAGCCCTGAAGAATTATCTGGATATCATCTAGACCACATTGTTAATGACAGGTTAGGTGACAATCCTTTCCCTCAAGGCATACAAGGTTTCCACCCTGCAACAGACAATCCAGAAAAGATAGAGAAACTGAAGGAGCATGGCACTGGTTGGCTCAGTGATAAAGCCTTTAACAACCTCATACAGGGCAGTTACAAGTATTGGGTAGGCAATAAGGACTTCCAATCCATGTACCAGACTTATTTGAAGGTTATGGACAATACATCAGACAGCAATCTTTTAGTGTTTTATCTTAGATGGTTACAGGGTAATAATGTCATACGCAGGTCTCCTTGGCAGGCAGAAGGCGAGAGACTGTGTGCAATCATGCAGGCAGGCACTGTGGTAAAGGATGGTTCTGATGACCCTGCTTTTGCTTGGATGGTTCAGGACAAAGACGAAACAAAATTTGAGGTAGCAGAACTTCAGGTGGCAATGGTTAATTTATTAGCCAGTTCCCACTGTAAGAATTTCTTGTTTAGAGATGAGGTGATAAAGACAGCGACATCGATGCCTCTGCCCAAGCACACAATCAACACTGACCTGCTTCCAATGGATTCAATGTTCTGGGTATTCGAAACACCTTTTCCAGTAAGCATTGAGGCAGGCGAATATGATGACGATGAGTCAGTCAATGATTTGAGAAAAGCTGTGGTAGGGGATAGTGACCAAAAATGGATTGGAACTGATGGCAATATTTATCCATCATCTACAGGACTGATAGACTGGCTGACTTTGTGGAAAGGCAAAGATGCGATTAATGTAGCTCTATCAATCAGAGGGATTCAAACCACTGTCAATGTGATGCTGAGATATGAGAATGGAGATGTCTATGATAACGAGGGAACTCGCTTTGATAAAACAGAAGGACAATCCCCAGACCTCACAGGAGGACAAGGAACTGTGGCAGGACAAATCCCACAACTGATATTCTCAATACTTGCTTTCATCAACACTCCAATGATTCATAAGTCAAAAGAGGAGAATCCCAGAAGAGTGAGAAAGCAGATGGAAAGAGCAAACAAAAATACAACTCAGTCTTTACCAGATGGCAAGCAATCATCAGTGGTCTATCTTCGTAGACCTCAGGCAAAGAAAGCCTCTGGACAGCCAACAGAAGGCAAGAAAAGAGACTTCCAGTGGTGGGTGTCTGGTCACTATCGAAGTCAATGGTACTCAAGCACACAGACACATAAGCTGATATGGATAGCACCATTCCTTAAAGGAGAAAAGGGAATGCCAGTCAGAGACATCACCTATATGGTCGTCAGGTGAAATAGCTCCTATCATAGAGGGCAATCTTTTTGCAAAGTGGTTGTAAAGTACCAAAAAAGAAAAACCCTGCCCTCTATGACAGGAAGGATTAAGCAGGGAGATGCCAGATTCTATCATCTACCTTGTTTAATATTGTTGACAGTAATAGAATCAAATAAATATATAAGAGGAGGTGCGAAATGAATAACGCACAGAAAAAGATAGAAGCAGTAAGAACTGATTGTGGATTTGATGAGCCAGTAGAAGAGGAAAGGGTTATTGAAAAGAGGGCATTCTTTGTCAGAGGTGTCAGTGTGGATGCCATAAGGGCAATCAAGGTGCTGTCTGCCAGTAATGGAAAAAGCATGGGTCAGACAGTGACTGAGCTTGTTGAGTATTACTTAGCGAGCAGGCAATGAGAAAGCGAAAAGAAATTCTCTACACAGATGAATTAAATTTTGCCAATCCTCAATCATTGGGCTTTGTAAATGAAGTTGATGGAGAGACAGTAAGCATGGACTTTGGGTGGGGTACATCCCACCCTCATTCCCCTGAAGCAATGCTGTTCCATAAAGATGCAGAAACAGGCTCTGTTTTCTCCATCCTAATCCCAAGAGAAGTGCTTGTTGAGGCAGTGATGAATGGTTGGTACTTCCAGAGCAAGGAGAGTCTCAATTGAATTTCCATGAAGAGTTCAAAAGAATCGAGCCTATAGAGCCACCATCTCCACCATATGACATAAGTGATTATTCCCTGCCAGAACAGGCAGGGATAATCCTCTGGCTTTTCAGAGAGGCAGTCTCAATACTGGTGGCAAAATGTGATGGTCAGAGCATGAAAGCTCTGGAACAAAGAATAGCTGATTTCTGCACCTTCATGATTGAACAGCACTTCAATCCCAATCAGCAACAACACCATGATTCAATCGCAGAAGAAATGCTGAAAGAAGTGGATGATATTGATGAATTGATTGATAACTAATGTTTATTTTGTTGAAAGTGTTGACAGGGGTGGTATAACCTGTTAGACTCCGTATCATCAAGTAAGTTTAAATAAGGAGTTTAGATATGAGTTGGGCAAGATTAGGCGGAACAGACTGGGTAGACAGAGGAAGGTTAGTGACACACATGGACAGTTATCTGATGACAGCAGAAGAAGATGGTATACAGAAAAAATGGGCATTTTGTGGTGCAGGAGATGGTTCATCAAGAAGCATGGTTACCGCAGTGAATGAATGGAAAATTGTAACATGCCAGAGGTGCAGAAAGAAAGCAGGGATTGCTTATGGCAGTAGAGAGGAATTGAAAGCTGATAACAAAATATACAGAGAGAAAATCTCCCAATTGAAGAAAGAAAACTGGAGCTTGAGAGAAGAAATCAAGAAGTTGAAAGCAGAAAAAGGAGGTTAATTTATCAGGGTCTAACCACCCTGTAGTCCTAGCAAATGGACTACAAGATGGTTAAACCATCTAATAAAACACAGGAGAGTGCAATGCACCAAGAAAGAACTCATCACAGAAGATGGCACAATAGAGAACAGTCACATGAAGCCAGTAGAAAAGATATGGAACGACGCAACAAAACAAGAAAAGAAAAACAACAGGCACATGAAAAAATGCTAGAAGGCTTACACCAAAAGCTATCGGATGCCGTTGGTCTTACAGAAGATGCGATGGGTGTTTCAATTATCGCAGGCTCGGCACTGGAAACGGCAAGTTACTTTGCAAAAATGTCTGCTATTTCAGCCTCTCAAAGATGTGGCATTTGTGAGGTAATTAATGAGCGAAGTAAAAACCCACACAGTTGCACTGACGAAATTCTTCCCATAGTTTTCATATACGATGCTCTTATGAAGATTGTACAACTACAGGACAAATCAAAGTCTAATTCAATGAGCGCCATACGCAAGTATGCCAAGCTCGATGGGGGTGCATGATGACAAGATATAAAAGAATAAGAATCCATTACCATTTCGCTTCTGGATATCGAGGATACCTTCCAGACGTTTCGGAGAGCTTTAAAGACCAACAAGAGGCTCGTGAGTACTTCAACCATTTCGTTGAGGAAACAATCGACACGGCTTACCAGTCAAGTGATTCCGAAGGCAGGCACTTTGAATCCAATACAGAGATGAACACAAAAATAAAAGAGCTTCAGAATATAAATAACAAGAGGGCTAATGACCCTAGCTCAAAAGATGTTGAACTTTGATGGATAGATTGATTATTGGATTGACTAACAAAAAGGAAAGTATTTTTGACCCTTTTTGTGGTTCAGGTAGTACAGCAGTATCCGCTAAAAAAAATGATAGATACTTTTACGCTATTGATAATAATTCAGAGTACACAAAACTTGCCAGAAGAAGAGTCTCACAGGCATCTATACAGAAATCTCTATTATGAATAAGGCAACAGGTAATAACCTACAGGAAATATACAAACTGTTTAGTGTGAGGAAGGATGTCTTTCCTCACATTAGGCAGGACTACATCTCCAGAAAGATTGAAGAAGGCAACTGCATATACGAAGAAGGTGTTGTCATCATATACAGCATTTACAAGGTGGCAACAAGGGTAGGCTTTGATACCAGAGCAACAGCAGGAGACTGCATACTAAGGCAGATAATTGGCACTCATGGGCAAGGTTCTGCAACCAGAGTATTGAATCGTTTCTTTGATTACCTAGACACCCTTCCTGCTTATTCTGGCAGAACATACCTCTCAGTAAGAAGCGACAATGAAAGGGCAAAGCGTTTTTACGAGAGAAATGAAATGGAGCTTATCGACAATACAGAGTGGTCAAATGGAACAATATCAGGAGACATTTATTTCAAACAGACGGCGCCTAGGGTGCCGTATAAACCGATGCAGATGGCTCTGTTTTCTGCTCCAATCGAAAATATATTCAGTGTAAAAAAAGATGTCTGGAAATCATTGGATGCAGACCACAGAGAGCAGTTTGAACAGCAGGTGTTTGATTACTACAGAGAGCATGGCTTTCCTTACCCTGAGTGGGACAAAGAGACACTGTTGAAAGACTTCAGGGATATTCAGTCACTTGATGTTTATTCCCTTGAGGAAAAAGCAAATGACCAAAGCATCATCAGGCATCATTCAGCAGGGACTAAAGTAGCTAACTTTCTGATGCCTCATATCTTTGATGTGAAGTGCAAATATAATCAGGATAAATCAGGCAAGACTTGGCGAAGGTCTCCTATGGAAACTTTCAATGATGATGAGATGCTCAGACGATGTATCAAGAAATCTCTCGAGCTTAGTGGTCACCTTAATCACAAGACAATGAGAGGTGCTTTCTCATGGACTAATGGAACACAGAAAGCATCCAACTTCAAACCATCAGTAGCAAAGTTCATCTATGAGAAATATGGAGACTCTGGCGATGTTGTGGACTTCTCCTGTGGATTTGGTGGCAGACTTGTTGGAGCATTCGCCACAAAAGGCATACGCTCATACAGGGGCTTTGAACCATCTACCCAGACATATGATGCTCTCCATGAACTCATAGCCTTCCTTGGTCAATCCAGAACAATTGAGACCATGTTATATAAGGCAGGGTCTGAGGATTGGTTTGAGGTGGCTGAAGATATGACTGGAGTTGACCTGTGCTTTTCATCTCCACCTTATTTTGATACTGAGGCATATGCTTATGAAGATACCCAGAGTTTCATTCGATACCAGACGAAGGATGAATGGAGAGAGGAGTTTCTCAGCAGGATGCTACATAACTGCTACAGGGGATTGAAGCAGGGTGGAATACTGGCGATTAATGTTGCTGATGTAATCAACTATCCTGACCTTGAATCTGACACATTATCCATTGCCAAAAGCATGGGATTCAAGCATATCAATACTCACGATATGGCACTTTCAAAGCTCATGGGTGGTAGCAAAAATGCCCTGTTTAAGTTTGAACCCATCTTTATTTTAAAGAAGTAATGTTTATTGTGTTTACATTGTTGACAATAGGTAAAGTGTGCTGTAGGCTCCGTAGTATCAAGTAAGTTTAAATAGGAGTTTAGATATGAATACAAAGAACGAAAAGGCACTCACCACAAGGGAGTTAAGCCAAAAGGAGTTTAGAATCGTGAAAGAAGTAAAAGACGAATATTTGGAGTATGTAGAGAAGAAATATGATAGGGATGATGAAGTCAATCAAGAGGCTTCAATCGACTTTGAAAAGGTTGGGCAGTTGAAGCCCAACCCTGTCAGCAATGACGAAAAGCTGAAAAAGATAATGGAGTTCTCAAAAGACTTTGGATTGGATGCAACTACTAAGGTTCTTGAGATGCTTAATCAGTATAAGGATGAGGAAAAGGAATGGGATTACGAACAAACGACATTATAAGAATTAGACTTCTTGTGTTTATCTAATTCTTTTCCAAAGAGAGTGGGATTTACTCCTTCCCACTCTCTTTTTTTATTGCCTGAGTCTTTTTTATTATCACCCACATCTGAGCCATGATTTTGCTCTTTTCAGACTTGGTGAGTTTGGAATCACTCACACTGTCCTGAACAATCTTTATCATCTCAATGGCAGGTTCAAGTAAATCACGATATTGAAAAGCAATCTTTAAGGCTTTAAGCATTGTAATGCCTCCTCTTTCCTAATGTTCTTGCAGTGAGATATGTAGCCAACATTGTGGCGATGCTGATGAGCAGTTTCTTCTTCATATTTTCTCCAAGATGTTTTCGTTTAACTATAATTGATTTTGTCCACTCAGTCAAAAACGAAGGGAAAAGTGACCAAAAACGATAAAAAAAGTGAAAAAATAAGGTTTTTTGTTAAAAATGACAGAAAAAGAGCTGAAACTAGTGTTTAGTTTGTTGATAGTGTTGACAATAAATGTTATGATGTAAGTATACAGTTAATTAAAAGGAGTTTATATAACATGACAACATTAAATACATACGCAGTAACTTACCAAGTCGACACTTTCGAAACAAAAAAAGAGTATGAGCAGTACGGAGCGGACTCCACTGAAATCTACGATGACCAATTCCAAGCAAGTTCAGATGCTCAAGCTATGAAAATAGCTGAGCGAAAATATCGAGGTTACAAAACTATCGATGGCGAGAGGGTATTCTTAGTTCTAGAAACCCTCTGGGATAAGGACTATGAGGTTATAGAACAATACATCTAGTCCTCACCCACATCACCTCACTAAAAACCCACCTAGCAAGTGGGTTTTTTTTTGTCATCATTCGTTCTCAAGTACCTTCATCCCAAGAGCTATGACCCCGCCTATGGTTGCAGTGGAGACCTCTGGCATATTTTTAAATACAGCCACCATAGAGAGTGCTGATAAAAGTAATATAGCCAAAAATATTTGTGGTCTTAATTTTCCTAACCAGTTCATTTCAATTAATCCTTACTTATTTTTTTTCGAGGTCTTCAATCCATTCCTGATTAATTCTTTTTCTATATGCTTTCCATATAGGGCTACTGCATATCTCGCAAGTTCGCACGAAATGAGGAATGAATTTTTCAGGGTCACGCTTATTCCAATGACCATAGGAAAAAAGTTTTTCTTCCATCCATTCCAATTTAGTTTGGATATAGTTTAGATAATTTGAGCCTCTATATTTTACCTTTTCTGCATCTGTGATTCTTTTATCTTTAATCCACTGCTGACTCTTTTTCACATCTCTTAGAAGACTTTCAAAGTCGCTTTCTATTTCATGAAGGCTATCCCATCCTCCAAAAGCAATATCCTCTTTCCCATCGCATTGTTCAAAAACATCTTTCATTCTTTACTTCACACTTATGTTTCGTTCTGTATTGCCTACAGAACTTAGACTTCTGGTTTTCACTGTACTGCTTAAAACAAATGAAGCTGAATTGATTCCAGTTCCATCACCTATTATCAGGTCTTTAATAGTCACATTAGAACAACTGATGTCTTGAATATCTATAGGATTCTTTGAGCGTATATCCTCAATGATTATATTGCCTACTGTTGAGGTACTTGAGCCTGTTGATATAACTATTCTGTCAACATCTGAACCACTCGCTTCAGGCACACTCAATGCTCCTCTGTCTGAGCCAAACCTGTAATCCACAGGGTCTGTATTCAATGTCGGAGTTATCGAGAATCCGTCTGCTACAGTTGAACTGACAAATAGCGAATATGCAGTCGAACTATTGAAGCGTAAGCTAGGGGCAATGATGTTTTTCAATGTCAGATTCTCACATAGAATCTTAGCTCCACTGCCATCAGTGTTATCGATTTGGATGGCATAGGTGACTCCGGTTGTTGCTCCAACATTCATGTCTCTGAATATCAAATCTTTAACTGTGCTTCCACCTATGTTGACCTGTAAGGTCTGTGTCTGGTCTTTTACCTCTTCACCCACTGTGAGTTCCACAAAGCCTAGCTGTTGTGTGCCTGCTACATCATATATACCTGCTTCAGGAAATATAGGTGCTTGTGTTACTCCTTCTATAGCAAAGTATATCGCAAGAGATAAAATAGTGGCTGAACCCAATATAGAGCCAAGAATCAGCCATATTGTCTTGCCTTTAAGGTTGAATCCTAAGAACTGAGGCAGTTTTAACCCACCTATCTTAGGTGTGTTGATACTCGCTATCTCTGGTGCTTTTACAGAGGGTGCTTTAACTGTAGGAAGCTTTACTTTCCTGCCCTTAATAATAAATACAATCTTATTCAAAAATTCTTTATTCATCTTTTTTACCTCCTAGTTTCCAAAGTTCTGCTAGCCCTGCTGATACTGGAACCGTCATTACTGCTAGAGCCGTCAAAAGCCCTTCTATGGAGTCCAAAGTTTGCGGATTGGAGCTTGCCGACCAGATAATCCGGCTACCCAAAAATAGCCAAGTAAAGACCACCGGACCGAATATCACTAGTATTATCAGCTCACGACCAGTGAGTTGGGCTGAATTTTTGTCCTCTGTTTTCTTTTCGTCTGCCATTTAGACCTCTACTACAGTCGCCACCAGATATGCTCCCCAGATTGAGACTGTATCATTTGCTTCAAGATGATATGTATAAGTTGCGGCAGTTCTGTCAGAGCGTTCTATTAGGTCTGCTCCAAAAGTTCCCCCAATAGTTGACCCTGATATACGCTGATAGAATCTGACTGTTAATCCTGTCTGTACATTTGTTTCAGTTCCTCCAACAGTCTCTTTGATAGATATTTTCCCTATAGCGGCGGCATTTTGAGCATAGGCAAAACAAGAAACGATGACAAGATTATTCGCCTTCGTTGGTGTTACTGTTTTGGATGTTCCATCTAGTGTTGCTCCTGAAGAATACGATTTATAATGACCTCCAATAATCACTGAACTATCTACAATGTCAGAGCCAGTCAATGCTGATGTTGATGGAGTATCTGGTGTATGTGTGTGGTTGCCTGCGGCGGCTGATGTAGCACCTGTTCCAAGTGTCCTGAGAGAAGCAGTGCCTGCGGCGGCATCTGCTGAACCTAATCCCACTGCGGCTGACCCATTATAATACACAAGGTTGTTTCCATTCCTTTGAAGCCTGCCTGTAGTTGAAGGGTCTCCACTTTGGTCTGCGAAGGTCACAGTACCTAGCCCACTGAATGAAATACCACTTGCGAGAGTTGCAGAACCATCGCCTGCTGAACCACCATGAGTATGCGTAGACAGAGCCAATAAGTTGTCTCTTATCTGAGCGTTCATATATGCTGTTGTTACTAATTCATCGTCTACCCATGTTCTAGGTGCTGTCCATCCCATAATATTCTCCTAATGTGTATGATTGCCTGCGGCGGCTGATGTTGAACTTGTTCCTATTGTCCTCATACTGGCAACTCCTGCCGCTTGGTCGCCTGCATTTAAATTCAGAACTACTGACCCATTATAGTACACCAAATCATTTCCATTCCTCTGTAAAACTCCAGTGGTGCTTGGGTTAGCTTCTTGGTCTACAAATGTCCATATTGTCTGACTTGAAGTGGACAAGACTGATACAGCCAAAGAACTGCTTCCAAAGCCTGCACTGCCTGTGTGGGTATGAGTTGATAACACAGTCAAATTCTCCTTTAGCTGTGCGTTCAACTGAGTCGCATCTACTAATTCTATTCCCCATGTCTTTGGTGCTGTCCAAGCCATTTGCTTCTCCTAATATGCAGGCACTGTATTTTCATTGAGTTTGCTTACTCCAAGAACCCAGAATTGACTGTATCCACCAGAAGCAGGACTCAGGCTGTATGTAACAAGATGGGTGTTCCCATTCACTGAATGTCTCTCAGATTCTATAAAGAAATCTGCATTTATCCCCAATTCACTGTCATTGTTAGCTGTGACAGTTACCCTGTCTGATATATCTCTTGTAATAGCTTGATGAATCAATCCTGTTGACAAACTTGCCACATAGCTCATCTTTAATATGTTAACTGGTGTGGAATATATAGAAAGCTGAAACTCACACCACCTCTGAGCTTCTGTAGTATTAGGAATAAATTCTGTTTCTGCTACAAACTTCCTTTCCCCATACTTTGCCTGAGATGTAGTATCTATGCTTCTGACTGTTGCCTGTTTCTGAGTAACTGGTGTTCCTCTAGCCTGTAGCTTGGTTAGAAAGGCATTTGTAGAAGCATGATTGTTAGTTACAGTGATAATCATTCTTTGGGCAACTTTTGTATTTGCTACTCCTAATGAAGAAGTTAAGTCAGTTCCACTTCCATCACTAGCAGAGTTTCCAGTATAATCAGTCGAGCTTGCAGGAGTTGTCCATGCGTTCACCTCAACTGCGTTATTACCTGAATCAGGATTTGGATATCTCGCCTCAAATGTCCTAGACTCACCGGGGGCTATTTCAGGACTTTCACTACCTGTTTCACCTAAAGTCCACAGAACTGCAACAGAGCCTACTGCATATGTTCTTGTAGTGGCTTCTGTGTGATTCACTATAGTGGAAAGAGGGTCAATCTGGTCTATCTGCTTATAGCTCAAACTAGCTCCACTTGCATCTGAAAATGTAGCCTGACTTGTCAGGTAGTCTCCTGAAAGTCTAGTGTGTCTTGATTCAAAGACAACTTTAGCATCCTTGCTTTCCTTTATGAAACCACCTTCTGTTTCTTCTGGAATCCTTAATGCGTTAATTGTTTTCATACCATCTACCCAAAACCTTGACATGGTAGTCAAACCAGTCGCTAATGTCCTATCCCCTGAACCAAGTCCTGCATCATCCAGTATTGCTCCAATTGCTTGGTCTGTCCTTACACTTGACTGAGTCGCTAAATTGATGCGAAAGTCATTAAGATACCCTAATACACCAAAAGCTGTTAACTTAGCCCTCTTTGCACCCTTAGAGGATGGCTGTGGTCTGATTTCCTGCAAGTATCCAGTCCACAAAGGATTAGTGTCAGTGAATACTATTGGAAAGGTGTAGGGGAAAGCACTTTCTGAACCACCCAATACTTTGATTCTAAGCCCCGGCTCTATTTTGCCAGTAATAGGCGAAGAAGCATTATTTGGTGAGTACTTTCCTGAAGTGTTATATAAAGTTGCAGACAGTTTGCCTGATTTGGAATTGCCTGATAATTGGCTTGCGTAATCTCTACCCCTATCCCATGCAAGGTCTATTGCATCTGATGTTATATCAGAATTAGCATGGGCAAAGTTGCCATCATTGTTCCAGTCAACCAGTATCTTAATATCTGCTTTCGCCAATTCATTCCTCTTGTGGTTTCTCTAACTCATCTATTTTCTTCTCTAGTTCTTCATTCCTTCTAGCGAGCATTATTTTCTGAATCTGCTCTGATGCTAGAGGGTTTATCTGCCATAGCTTCTGTAAATCTTCTTCTGTTATTTGCAAAGGTTGTTTATCCATTATTGCTCCCATTTATGATAAGTACTGCTATTGCACATATTATCACAAATGTTAAGAAGATATTGACCCATACTGTGACCTCGAGCGTGTTGAGTTTTTGCTTTATCCTCAAAACCTCTTTCCTTAAATCCCTGACCTCATTGACAAGAATCTGGTTGTCTTTGTCGTACATTAGCTTGGAGAGAATGATGAATAATTGACAGTTACATTCTTAACCCTGTCATAAGTTTCTACTTTATTCTTCAAGAACGCTGAAATAATTGCTTTGACCTTTGCTTCATCGAAAGTGGATTCTGTCTCTCCCATAGCTCCATCTGTCTGCAATAATGCCTTCTGTAGTGTGGTAAATTCTCCATCTGTTAAAGTGATGCTGATTGTTGGCATAATTAATTCCCCTTTAACTCCTTGATTTCATTGTTTAATTCTTTGATTGCTTCGATTAAATAAGCAGTCAGTTTCGTATATGCGACTGATTTATATTCATCATTATTCTCAACTAACTCAGGAGCAATTCGCTCTAGTTCTTGAGCCACTATTCCTGTTCCTGACATATCGAAATCTGTTCTGTCATAAGTGACTCCTCTCATCTGGGTAACTTTATCTAATGCAGAATCGATTGTGTTGATATTGGTTTTTAGTCTGGCATCAGAACTCTCTGTCAATGTGCCTGCTAATGTGGCATTTCCACCTGCCACAATTGTAAATACTTGTGCAGGGGAAATATTATTTCCATCTGTAGTTGAGCCATTTGAATACCAGTAATGAGTTGAGCCTGCTTGTAGATAAATTGATGCAGAACCAGAGCCGCCTGATGAAGTTGTATCAGCAGTCCATGACCCTGCATTGACACGAACTCCAGTAGACATGACTCCTGACTGGTTGCCATAGTTTGAAAAGAAAACACCACCGCCTGCCGTACCACCACCTCGTAATTCAAGCTGACTGGTAGCAGGGGTGTTCACTAAAGATAAAAGATGGTCTGGTGCTGATGTACCAATGCCAACTAAACCTGTACCCATTATTCTCATCTTCTCTGTTGGGGAAGAAGAAGTGCTTGTAGTAAATATCAAATTAGCAGGCACTCTTGAACCTGATGCCCCATCCTGTTGTGAATGAATCGAACTGCCTAGGTCAAAATTACCAGAACTATCGACTCCTTCAAATCTGATATATCCATGTGATGCTCCGTCTGCCGTTGCAGTCATTGTTCCTATAGTATCGTTTTGAGATTGGCTTAATTGCAGATATGCAGGGTAATCGCTTGCTGACCAAGATGTAATTGATAATCTTGGATATGTGTTCGAAGCATTGATATCTAGTTTGCTTTGCCCTGAGTTTCTTTGCGTGACTGTTTCAGCTCCCCCAATCATCATAGTCCCTGCTTTGATTACTGCCCTATCTGCTGATTCATCCCAAAGCATATATGAGCCTAAGGTAGCTCCAAAATATTTGACATCATGCCCTGTGTCATCAACTCCAACAGAAACTGTTCCATCAAACTGACTGCCA
>VTLG01004218.1_pt1 | contig 30702 bp, 49 predicted proteins | sample 4694571 | NCBI WGS metagenome assembly VTLG01 (sample SAMN12604809, study PRJNA352737) | marine metagenome | biome: ENVO:00000447; feature: ENVO:00000209|ENVO:00000569|ENVO:01000036; material: ENVO:00002151; isolation source: viral sequences binned using virsorter ...
ATCAAAAGAATCAGACATACTATTTTTTTCTTTATTCTTCTTTACATTCTTGTTTGTGTGCTTCTTCAGTGCTTTTTCAGTGTTTATTTGATTTTTATTCAGTGTTAGTTCAGTGCCTTCACTCTGGTAACTATCATAATTTAGTATAGTTAGGGTAGTTGTTTTTGATGTTGTTTCAGTGTGAATCATTGACGCATTTTTGGCAGTTTTTAGGTAGTTCCTTAACTTGGAATTTGACCAATTAAACTGCTTACATAACTTCTTTTGTGAGGTTACAATTTGCCCTCTTTTGACCTCTACAATTTGTGTACCAATGTGAAAAAATCCTTCTTTGTGATTGGCTTTTAGCAGTAGATACATAAATGCTTCAAAGTTAGAATATACTCTATTTTTAGATAACCAATCATTATCAAGTATTTTTCTATGTACTTTGATCCAACCACCACTCACTTTAGAATCTCCCTAATCTGTGCCTGTCTTGCCTCTGATATTGGCATTATACCATTTGCCCACTTATACATGGCTTGATAAGATACACCTAACTTTCTTGCTAACCATCTCTGGCTTCTTTCATGTTTATTTAATAACTTTCTTAATACAAGACTATTCACTTGCTAACTCCTTCTGCCTAAACTCCTGATAAGCATCATCATATCTATCTGGTCTGCCTACCATATCTATCATTATATCTATTATTCTTCCTTGATTATGACCTTTGGAAATTAAATAATATCTATACCAATTCATAAAAATTACTACATCATCATTATTTAAATCAAAATTTTTATATGCCATCATTGACTCCAAGTTTTGACAAGGGCAGACTCAAACAAACTGCCCTTGCCTTGTGTACGTGGTTACTAAAAGGGTATCACTTCATCATCCATAGCATCACTACTTACAACATCTTGCTCATAGTGCCTCATAGCTACTTCAGTAACCTTATCTTTTAGTTCTTTTTCTGCCCATATTGTATCTCTGTACTCACCATCTTGGTCTTTCTGACTTGGAAAACCAACAAACAATCCACTGATACCATCAATCAACTTAAAACCCTTAAGAGTAAAACCTTCTTCTGTTTGAAGATCAAAAAATGCTCTGACCTTACCCCAGCTACCCTTGTTCATTCTATCTATTTTCACTATTTACCTTCTTTCTTTGCTTTTTTTTCATTATCTTCATTGATTCTTTTAAGCATATGCACCAAACCTGCTTCTGCTGCTTTTTCTGACCTTAAAGTTGCCCACCATTTATTGGTTTCATTTCTTTTTCTATCAAAAATTTTATGCTTTAAGTACTCTTGGTATCTTTCCTTTTGCTCATCAGTAACAATACCCACATTTTGTTGATGTATAGCATTTTGCACTTCATTAGCAGATGCAATAGAGCCACCAAGACCAATATTTAAAAATCCTAATGCTCTACCTACTGCACTTGTTTCACAATTTTCAAGTGCTGAAGTTTTGTTTATTTGTGATGATCCTATTTCTTCATACGCATATCCTGTAAACATTCTTAACTCATCATATGTATCTGGATATATATATGCTTTGATAACTACAACACCATTCTCAAAACTTACTAATTTAGTTTGGATAGAACCATTCTTATACTTTTTATGGAACTCCTGAACTCTTTCATCTACAGTAATGTAGTCTTTGCCATGTATTTTTACAGACATAATTAACTCCTTATTTTAGGTATTTAGTTTACTATTATTACTAACTCTTTTGAAACACTTTTTATACTTAAATTATGTACTACTCACCAACATAATGATAGGTAAAAGACCTGACTCCCCTTTTGCCTATCATCTCCTTCAAAATAATTTTATCTGCACTGTTGGATTATAACTTGCATCATATCTTTTATTTTCACCCTTTGGATATGGTTTTATTTCATATTTAAGATTTTTTAACATATTTTTCTTTTGTGTTTTGTTTCCTATAAAATATATGTATCTATGTTTTTGTGGTCTTCTAACTCTTTCAAATTTATCAGGATTATCCCACATTTCTTGTGTTGTATTTTTATGAAAAAGTCCTCTACAATGTGTGTTTTTTCCTTTTTCTTTCCACTCTATTGCTTTAACTGTCAAGCCAGTATACAACCAATTAGTTGCTTGATATATATATCCATGATGATTTTGTGAAGTATCTGCATAACTAACTAAAATTTTAGGTTTTTTAAAAAATTTTAAAGCACTTGATACAAAATAACTTAAAACATTTTTTTCTAAATTTTCATTAACACATAATCTATTTAATTCAAAAACTATTTTTTTAAATTTTTTACCACATACTCCAACAGGAACAGATGGTGATGGTGGCATACCAAAAGTACACACTCCTAACAAATGTCTATCTTTATACAATCCAAAAGCATAAGATATAGATGGTATTCTCTTTGCATAATGTTTATGCAGTAACCAATCATAAGTTTCTGATGATTTAATAGACTCTACAGTATAAATATCTTTTATAGACATTATGACTCACCACCTGTTAATTTAAGCAATTTAATATCTTCTTTATTAAGTGGTGCAGCACCTATCTTTTCTGGATAGTTTAGATCAATCCAATCTTGAACTAAACTTCTGCTACAATCCCATGAATCTAATGGTGCAAGTATAAACTCACCATCTGGTTTTTTAATCCAATGAAATGCCTTTTCTGTACTACAACCCACATCTTTTTCAATATAAATGTGGCATCCATGACCTCTATAAGTCCATCTCTGCTCTAACATTTTAAACATCAGTAAGCCTTTCATATAACCATTGACATGATAAACCAAAATGAAAACAAACCAACCCATAAAACAATGGCTCTTGAATCATAAATAGTTTTATCTCTGATTCCCAATATAAATATGCTTCTAACATTACACTAACTCCTTATTATAAATAACTATAGCAGAAGGAAATGGTGCAGGATTCTTACTGCCACCAAATTTCAATCTGCCCTTAACAAATCTTATCTCTGCATATGGAAAAATATATTTATGCCAATATTTTGTATCTGTTCTTGCAGGTATCAAGCAAACAACAACAGTACCTTTTTTATATTCATTATATGCTTTTTCAATCCAACTTGAAATTTCTCTACCATAAGGTGGATTCATAAATACAACCTCACCACTCCAGTCTTGCAATAAACCATTTTCTTCTTTTGTATAGTATTTTATGCATTTAGCATTTTCATGTGTAGCACATGGATCAAGAGTAAAATAAAATTCTTCATTCAATCTATCAAAAAAATCTTGTGGTGTTGCCCAATCATTTGATTCTGAACTTAATGCTATATCTTGTGAGAAAAATTTCATTACACTAACTCCCTTCTTGAGGTGGCTTATGCCACCTCTATGTTAATTAATTTATGATTTTTAATATCTGAATATTCTTCTGCAATTTCAGCACAAGCCATATATCTACCTTTTTCATCTGTTACACCTGAATTTTCTTCATGTGTAATTATTCCTTTTTGTACCAATGATGAAATTAATCCTCTAATAACCTTCATATCATAATCATAATCAGTTATATAATCAGTAAATCCCCATCCATCATAACTAAAATCACTTGTTACTATTTCTTGTAAAAATTCCATTTCTTTTTCAGTTACTTTTACCATTATTTTAACTCCTTTTGAGGATGCTTATGCACCCTCACTTAATTGATTAACTTTCAAAGCATACTCTAATACTCTTTTTCTTTGAGCAGTTGATAGAGGTCTAATTAAATTCAAAATACCAAAAGCATTTCTCTTTACATCTTCAAGTGGAAATTTCTTGAATGATTTTTTTCTAGATTTTATTTCAATATAAGAATCTTCTCTATCTATTCCACCAGTTACAAGTATTCTATCATTTTTCATTTTTAACTCCTTGTTTTGTTATAATTAACTCATCCAACATTAGTAATTTATGGTTAGTCAAAGCATATAACCAAATAAATAATGAAATAAATCTGTAAAAAGTTTATATTTTTGTGATTTATAGAGGAGAGATTATTTCAAAAAAAATGTATTTACTGATAATGCTATTGTAAAAACTGCAACAAAAACAAAAAACCCACCTTTGATATATGCTATCTGATTTTCTGCTGCCTGTAGTCTTTTGTTCATTGAGTAGGCAAATTCTTCAAGTCTAACCATTGTGCTTTTTATATGGTCTAAATCAGAGGCTATTTTAGTTAAACATACTTCTACACTGTTTTCTTTTTCCATTAATAGCTCTCCACAATTTTGAGTGAAATAGAGTATAAATTAGGTGCAGTTTGATTTACTACTAATGAGTTCTGGTCAAACCTTGCAATACAGAACTGATCTGGATTATTGTTAGTATTATCTGCTTGAAATATAAAAGGCAGGTGATGCCCAAGTGTTCTATTCCACACTTGGCTAATAAAATCTGTACCATCTAATAAAGTATTTTCATTTGGATTTTGACTATCCTCAAAAGATGAACTTGCATTAGATGTAGCTGCAACCTTTGCCATAATATCATCTTCTGTAAGATATGTGAAGTTTACACTCCATGACCTTCTGCCCATTCTTAAATTATCAACTGGATTACCATCTGCATCTGATCCTAACTGCCATGCACCATAATTACCCCAATCAGCAGGTTTAATGTAGGTAGCATTACTAAGGGTTGCTCCTCCTCTAGTAGTTACATTTTTTACACCATCATAAGAATATTCCATTTTAACACTAACATCAGCAGAATGAGGGAAATCATAGTAGTTTCCAATACACCATGATCCAAACTTAAACTCTTTGCCTACACTTGTTGAAGCTATACCAGTAAAAGCTAAATGATTTTTTTTTATTTTTGATGGATCTATTGTATAATCAGCATTTGTGCCATTAAGCTCTACAAGGCTAAAGCCATCAAATTGTGGCTTACTCACAACCTCTGTTTGCAGATTTGAATTTACAATATCATTAATAACATTAAAATATGGATAGTGTAATTCAGTTGCACCTCTATCTACACCTAAAGAAAAAAAATATGAAGAATCTACAGTTTTTAGGTTGTGACCAAGCACACCTCCCCAGTTTACTTGTTCAGGATTTAATATCCATTTGTCTGAATTATATCTGATACTACAATTATGTCCAACAGCAATATCTTGAGGTGATATATATCTTTGATTTGATGGGTTTAACATACCCATACTAAAATAAGAGCCTTTCTCATCTGTATCAGCTCTATAAATAGCTGTAGCAGTATAAACTCCTAAAGCATTATAATAAGTATTCCAGTCTACATATATTCTTGGTATTTTAGTGCGTTGAGCCATTAATATCCTCCTCCACCTGAACTACCAGAACCACCACTTGTACCACCAGATGAATATGTAGTAGTACTTACAGTAGTTGTTTGTGCAGGTTGTTGTGTAATTTGTGTAATTGTTTGTGTTTTAGCATCAGGTCTATCTTTTAGTGTTACTGAAGTTTCAGTATGAACTCCACCTGACATTACCACCCCATCACTGTGTATATGTATTGATTGATGTGCAGGTACAGGTTTACCATCAGGATAATAAAATTGCCCTGAATATTGAGTTTTTAGGTTGTTATTAACTACAATGTCATGTGCATTATATCTTTGCCTTGAACCTATTAAATATGTGCCATCTCTTGTACCCCATAATGAACCATCATCTTCCCATTTCTCTTGATCTAGCTCCCAGTAATCAACACCTTGTAAGGTAATGCGTTCTCTCTCTAAAGTGTTGCTACCTGCTTTAGCAGACAATAATCTTAATTCACCAACATATGAGAATAGCTCTTGTGGCATATTAGAGCCATCAATCATAATTCCTTTGATTGTATTTCTATCTGCCTTGATAAATAGTTTATCAGGACTATCTGTAATTCTAATAGTGCCTTTGTACTTTATTTGAAATGCTTTGGCAGAGCCATCAAATAACACTTTACCTTCTCCATATGTAATCATTCCATATCCTTTAAATCTTTTAGGTTTAATTTATTATCTATTTTATAAAATTCTTGTTGCTGCAAAACATCACTAAATCTAAATTTAAATGTAGTAGCAGATGCTTCAATTTTTTTATAAGATAAATTTGATATACTAAAAGAACCACCATTTAGTGAGGTATATCCAACTAATGTAATTTTATTTGATTGATTTACACTTGTAGCTGTTCTAACTTGACCAGTAACAGTATGAGTTCCATTATCATAAGCAGTTGCACCAACAGTGTAAGGATTAGCAGTCTGTTCATTCCAAAAAGCTATAACTGCTTTTTTACCTGATTGTACGTTTGATATTGTAAATGTGATTTCATATATTTCACCTACATTAACAGTATGTCCATTTAATAATGTTGCACTCATATTTTTTGAATTTACTGTTGCATCATAAGTAGCTATATTATTTGATATTGTCCATTGTGTTTGTGTTGTCCAATTTTCTGAATCTATATTTGGAGAAAAGCCACCATCAAATGGAGTTGCTTCTTGTATAACTTCTCTAACAGATATGTTGTTTTTTATTTTTCCCCTAAATCCATAAAAAAGTAATCTTAAAACATTTAAGTTTTGTGCACCATACGTCTGTTTTTCTAAATCAAAACTATATACACCTACTTCATTAACATATGAGCTTCCACTTTGCTCTGGAAAAACTTTAATCCCAAAAAATGATGCTGTTGTTGTTGATTCAGTTATTTCAAATTCATATCTATATACTTTTCCTTCCTCTAAAATATTGTCAGGATCATCAGCAGATAAAATTTCTGAACCATAAAGATTAAAAGAACCACCATCAATTACAATTTCATCATCTACTACATCTATTTGTATAGCACTAAATGAACTGTCTGTAAAGTCTGGATTTGTCCATAAATTTAAACCTAACAATTCTTCAGATTCAGGTATAAATGGAGTAATGGTAAGAGGATCAGCATCAGGAAAGTTAAATAATCCACCAGCAAGTGTTTCAAACATCCAATTTGTATCAAAAGTACCACTATAGTAAATGCTTATATAATGTAATTGCATACATTCTATTTGTATAGAATCAAGATTTTTTGCTATTGATGTTATCATAAATAGTGGATATCTTATAGAATCATTAATTGTTTCTAAAACTCTTATATCTGCTCCATAAGGTTTTACATCTAATTGCCTTAATTTTACAAGTTTACCTATTTCTAAATCAATATATTGTAATGGTAGCTTTATATTTAGTATTAAATGGTCATCTTTATATTGTTGTGTTAAGAAAAAATTAAGCCTATCAGCAGTATGTTCATCTCTTATGTATGGTGACTCAAACTCTAAATAGGCATCATCAGATGACTCTATTCCATAAAATTCAGAACTGCCTAAATTTAAAGTTTGTGTCCTGCTTAGTAAAGAATCTTGTGCATAATCCATATTATACTGCACATCAACCTTTCTGTAGATTTGTTCAGGTTTTGTTTTTTTGTATGTGTATGATATAATATCTGAATATACTATTTCTTTTGCATTTTCATAATCTTCAACAGAATATGCTTCTTTAATTGTATTAAATCCAAATTTACCATTATTCTTAAATTTAGGAAAACATTTAGTAGATTTAGCTATATCCTCTATAAGTTTTTTAGAGTTCATTTTTTTATCTAAAGTAAATGCAAACTTCCAATCACTATGTTCTGTTCTTGCTTCTAAATAATCATCTTCATCTATAGCATCATGTCCAAGTTCAGTTCTTACTAAATCATATATAATATCTATTGGATTTTCTATTAAATCTTCTGAATTAAGATATGGATGCTCTAATGTATTAATCCTGCCATTAATATCAACATAAAAATTATTTTTAAGTGGGTTTTTTATATTACCCCAATCCTCTCTGTAAATATCTCTAATTCTTAAACTATACTCTAAATTTGCTTGGTTATATGCTACATCATCTAAAAAGTATGGTCTTAATGTTAATAAGCCAGAATTGCTACTGATCACATAAAATAATGGAAGAGTAACAAAATCATAATCTGTTAAATTATAAGTTGTACTTGGATCTTCAGCAAGTACTATATTTTGTATATTAAAATAAAAATCTCTATGCCCATTATTATATTCATCTATATTATAAGTAAATAAACCTAAATTATCATTTCCCTCTACATCTGTATATTCTGCATCATAATCATATATACTATTATTTGTAAAAGACTCTAAATTCCTATATGCAAGTCCTAAAATAAAATTTAACCTAAATCCATTCAAAAAGAAAATAGCGTTTTTTGAAATTTTATCTTCTCTGCTAAAAAAGTCTATTCTTGATTCACCACCAAACATTTTATGTTTGTAAAAAATATTATTTACACCATAATCTATATCATTTGAATGTGTATTTTCTACAAAAGTTGCACTATTGCCATCTGTTACTAATTGCATTTCTGAATCACTTAAAGTATCAAGTGCATTTAAATCAGCAAAATCTGTATGTGTAGATACACCAAATCCTTCAGGCTTTTTGTTTTTTTCAGTTATCTGTATGAGATTTGCTTCTAATAATGGATTTTGACTTAAATCTAATACTCTTGAAAATATATTTTGTAAAAGAGAATCTTCCTCTACAAATTGTGTATCATTTTCACTATATACAACTACCTGTTCCTCATCATCCACCTCAACATATGCATCACCAAAATTTTCTATGATTTGTTTTGGTACACCTGCATAAGTTCCATCTAAATCTATGTACAATGGATTATCATTATATTTATCTATTAATCTTGCATCAGGTACTATCTTTGATGTATGTATAATAGTAGGACTTTTATCAACATGACCATATACTATTGGTATTGGTTTATTTTTATATTTATCAGAAACATATTCTGCATCAGGTGTATATGCTTGTGGCAAATCTCTATGTGCTTCTTTTTCAGTTAAATCTTCAAGCTGTATTGTTACTTTTGTATCATCATGTGTGATTCTTCTAATAATACCTTCATAAACTTTAAATAAAAAGTTTTTTTCAGGTTGATTCACATTATCAACATCATAAAAAATATTCATACCACCAGTAGGAATTTGATGTGTACTTGGACTTTTAAAATATATTGAAACCTCTGTATTCATAAGTGATGTTTCAGATAGTTGGTCAGAAAATCTTTCACCTTCAAAAGGAAAATTATTAAAGTCAAGAGTTACATTAGATATTTTAAACTTTCTTGATTCTATATCTATAGATTCTTTAATAGATGGTATATTCATTAATATTGGCTTACAATATACAGACCTTCCTGCTGTAGCAAAACCCCATTGTTCTGTAAGGCTAACATTATTAGTGGAGTAGTAATGAAAATGTCCTACATTTGGTGCTTCATTATCAAAAATATCATTACCAATTCTTACTACAGGATATAGTTGTGTATTCTGACCTTTTATATCATCTTCAAAAGCCATTATAATGTTGCTCCTCTGCGTAATGCTTCTTGTATTTGTGGTATGATAACTTGTTCTGTATGATCTGCACTCATGATTGGTGAGTTAAATGTAATGTTTACTGCACCTGCACTACCACCAGTTGGTTCACCTCCTGCATCTAATGGTGTTATCTGTACCCTTTCTCTACCACTTGCATTATCACCAACTCTAATTAGTTGTTCACCATTTGTAGTAAAATCACCACCAGTAGCAAATGAAGGAATCTGATTTAATACACTATCAGCTAAACCTGCTACAAGTCCACCTGCACCTGCTGCTAACCCTATATTAAATGGAAATGGTACTGTTTTAAATACTGATGAGAAATAACCTGCTGCTGCCTCCATTACTTCTGCTCTTACAACAGACTTCATGGCATCTGATGCAGATTGACCAGATATAACTGCATTTCTCAAATCTTGTCTTAATTGTTCTTCTTTTCTTTTCTTTTTTAATTCTGCAAACTTTTTCTCACCTGCCTCTATATCAATATTTTTTACTTCTACTTTTTTTAAATTGCCAAGTATATTATCTGCTAAATCATCATCAGCTTTTTTTCTTCTTATGCTTGTTTCTTCAATTAATTGTGATGTTTCTAAAAAAAATCCACCATTATCTACTATTGCAAGACTTGTTCTGTAATATTGTTGCTCTAAAGCAAATAATTTATCTTCTAATGCTTGAAATTCTTCTTTCTGTTTTGTAGTCCAATAAGTAGTATCATCTATACTACTGCCTACACTAAAGTTGGCTTGTTTTAAATCTATTAATTCTTGTTTAGTTTTACCTATTCTTTCTGCTAAAAGTGTTTGATTATCAGTTTCTTGTATTTCTTCTATAGATAATGTTTTTAGGCTCTGTAAATAGCCACCAACTGCTTCTGCTGCACCTTTAAAAAATTTAGCAGATTTAATTATAGCAGGTGCTAATAATGCACCTAAATCTTCTGCTGCATCACCTATTGCATTTGTCATTTGTGTTAATGAACCTGTAAGTGTTTCTGTTTCTGCTTGTGCTGCACCACCAAACAATTCAGCCATTACCTCTACTGCTTTTCCTGCCTTCATTTCTTCAGCAGTTAAATCTCTTAATTGTGGTACTAATTCACCAAGTTCACCTGCAAGACCACTAAAAGTTTTAGCAGTATTTCTAACTGCACTTTCTAATGTCATGCCAGTAGCTGATGCTAAATCCATAGCTACAGGTATTATTGTTTTTATCTGATCCTCTGAAAATTTAAGTGATGCAAGAAATGCTTGTTGTGCTATTGTAGCCTCATCACCAAATACAGATGTCTTTTGTAATGCTGATGCTTGATTTAGTAATGCTTGTGATGTTCTGCCTAATGCTTGTTCTAATTTTCTTTCTGCAAGTTCTTGCTCTGCAAAAGCATCAGTAGCAGTTCTTATACCTGCAATTAATGCACCTGTACCTAAAAATGCACCTGCTGCCAACATGGCTTGTGATTTTAAACTACCTAATGCCCTGTTTAAACCTTTAACATTCTGTTCTGCTTTTTTTGCACCTTTTTCTTTTACATTTATAAAAAAATTAGTTGATGCCATCTTTTGCTTCTTTCTGTTTGCTTTGAATACATTGATTGACTTCCTGCTCTATAATCATAAAATCATCTATTACATTTGCAGGTGTTTCCATCATGGAAGGATATGGTGAGCATGAAAATGTTTTGCAATAATTATACTCTTTTATTCTATCTTGCATCTTTGAATCAACAAGCATTGTATAATCTACAAAAAAGGCACATGATGAATATAATGATTGACCTATACCTAAATCTTTTCTTTTTGCTGAATTATATATACTCATAATTTCATCATAGACATCATTAATGCCCCTAAATATCCTCTTTTTTGCACTGCTTGGGCTTATACCCTCATATGGAAAATTAAAGCCAGAATATGCAGTTTCTTTTAACCCTTTAAGACTTATCCATACATTGAGTCTTAAAAGTCCATCTGCTATTTTTTTTTACTACATTCTAAAAATATCTGCTGTCCCATGGCTCTTATTTCATGATTAGAATATTTGTTTAGTTGTGGTTCATCAAGATCAGTACATCTTAAAACAATCTCTCCATAATAGGAGAATGGAGGATTCTTTGCTTGTTCTAAATATTCTTGATAGCTATCCATCATCCAACATCTATTTTCCCATGAAACTTCTTTTACTTCTATCTCAAATTCCTTGAAATCTTGGGATTCTTCTGGCTTTATCTTCATTATGCTATTGTAATTCCTAACATTTTTGTGCTTGAACTAATATCATCTGCACCTACTACTGTAAATGGTATAGTTTCCATAAGTACAGCACCACCATTATCTACACTTGCTTCACCTAATAAACACTTATCTAAAGCAATAGCATAGTTAGATGCATTGGCTATATTAATATCTACTGTTGTGCTATTATAAAAGTTTGCAAGTAAATCATGTACATCATCATTTCTGATTACTGTAACTGAACCTGTAACTTCAAAATTGCCTGTCATTACATAACCAAAAGGCTCATAAGAACCATCTGTGTTATCTTTATAGTGTACTCTTTCAATAGTTCTTGAAACAGATAATTCATAAGATTGTATTACAACCTCATTATCTTCACCAGTTGAAATTTTACAAGATGCCTCATCTAACTCTCTATGATTCTTTGGTGTTCCTGTATCATAAGCAGGTGATGAAATAGCATCTCCACCATATTGTGGTACAAATCCAGTTGCCCATTGTATAGTACAAACAAGTTCACCACCTTCTGAACCAATATCAGATGTAAGTGTAAATCCTGTACCTACACATCCTTGGCATACTAAATTATTAAGTGTAGAATCTGCACCACCATTTTCAAATCTAATCTCAAATGTTTTAGCAGAAGAAGCACCATTTTTATAATTAGCCACTGGGAATGTATAATCATTATTTATTACTGCTTCAGATGATGCATCTTCAAATACTGCATCTGTTGCAAGTAATACTGAATCTGGTGTACCTCTTAATGTAGTTTCAAAAGTCCAGAGTTTTGTACCTTGTGAATGATGTCCTTGTGTAGCAGTAGTTACAAACTGCCCACTTCTTGGTGATGAAAACTCAAGAGGAAAACTTGCCTCTGGTATTGTAAATCCTGTTACTTGTAGTTTCTTCAAACCTATATCATCAGGTTGGTCTCCTACATTAGTTTCTTTTTGAAACCAAACCTGTACATCTTGGCTTGGAAAAAAGTTATCTGCTTGTGCCATTTCTTGCTCCTATTATATTTCTTCTGTTGTCCACTCACTTGTAGCAAGTGTTGTTAATATTTCACTATGTGTATATGTTGTCATTCCATCAAAACAAGAAGGAGTATCTCCATCCCATTTTAAAATTGCTTTAGTATTATCTACAGATTTTCTTAATGTATCAACACTTGATTGTATTGCATTTACTACTAAATCCTCTAACTGCTCATTTGTATAATCAGCAAGAGTAATTATTACCCATTTTCTGTTGCTATAACTCATGGTGTATCTTCCTCTATATCTGATGCTTGATTGTTAGTCATAAGTGCAGGATTACCATTTAAGATTGATGTTTTTATATTTTTTACATGTAATTCATCACCTACACTTGGTGTTGATGCTATATTTTGATGAGTTCCTAACAATCTTAATTGCCCCCAAAAATTTGAACCACTTGTTTTTGCTCTTACAAAAAAAGATATGCTTGTAAAATTATCTGCAAGTAAATCTGTACCTGTATTATCACTTGTTTTATCAAAGAAAACTAATGGAGTAAAATAATCAGTACTAAATCCAATAGGTTTATTTGACCTATAATCTAAACTAACTTTCAAAACTTTTCCTGATATACCACTTAATTGATCATATATTCTTGTAGTACTACCTCCACTAACAAGTTTTAAAAATCCTCCTGATTCAGCAGTTAATGTTCCACCTACTACCCATCCTGCACTGCCATCATCTTTATCTACAGAAGTTCCAAGTGCCATAGCTGTTCTTCCTGTTGAAACAAAAATGTCTGTGCCAAATGATGTATCTGTTTGGTCTGCAATAAGTGGAAAAGAATCTAATGTACCATCTCCCATTCTCCAATATCCTTTAAGATGTGTTCTTGCAAGATGTGTAAATTCACCTATCTGTAAATTGTTAGGTCTACCACTATTATATATTGCTTTGATTGTATCTGAATCTAAAGCAGAGTGCCATAATGAAACCTCATCTATATTACCTGCAAAATGATTAGAAACTCCTATATCAGCACCAATATGTAAATTATCACTTGTTGAAGTAATATCACTTCCAGTGCTTTGTTGTGTTCCATAAGTAACTTCATTACCATTTACATATATCCTTATTGATGTACTTGTACTATGTAAAGATTTATCAAATACTCCAACAACGTGTTGCCAATTATCACTATTAAGTGCATTGGCTGTACTTTTAGCAAATTGACCATTAACAAAAAAGAATATAGATTTAACAACAGCATCTTTATCTATACCTAATCTAAATGATGTAAAATTTTTATCTACTATTCTTGAGTAATCAGGGTGATTGCTCCAATCTACTTTAATCCATGCAGAGATAGTCATAGCAGAATTACCAACTAATGTAGAACTTGATCCTGCATCTAAATACTCATCACCACCATCAAATGATATACTTAAATTACTAAATGCAGAAACCTGCAATACATTGTGGTGTTGTATAGTTATATTAAATTCTGCAATATGTAGATTATCATCTTCTTCATTTTCTTCATCTTTTACATTATAATTTATATCTTCAATTATAAGTGCTGCCCATCCTTTTGTTCCATTCACCTGATAATCTAATAGATGTTTTCTCAACCTATCTATTTTGCCTTTTACAGCCTTATTAATTCTTTCTTGACTTGTATCATTCTTGAAGTAATATCTCAAGTTTAAAGCATATAATCTTTGCTCATAGAATGTAGATTGTTCTATAGATGTTGATGATACTAAATCAATTCTTATACACTCACTGCCCTTCATGCTAAAAGTATTACCTATATATACATTAGGAAATTCAGTAGCAAGTATTGCTTTTAGTTCTAACTCTACTTGGTCATATGCTATTTTATCATATGTTATAGCCATTATCTATAAAGCCTTATACTATCAGTTTTAGTATTAGTAGATTTTACACCTTCACTATAAACTTCTATTTCAAATATATCACCATCAGTAGCAGATGCACCACTAAACCTACCATATAATCCACCATACAAATGTTGCAATCCTCCAGTTATTTCTTCTGGCTGTGTTGTTGCACCAAAAAGTTTATCATTACTATAATGATGTACTATAAACTTTGCAACGCCATAAGCACCAGTAACAGTTACTTCAACTTTTAACAAATCATATAACTCACCTTGATAGTCACCATACAACTCTACTAAATCCATAGAGCCAGATACATTTCTGTATTTGATAGAACCTTTTGATGATTTTTCTTTTATCTCAAATGATAGTTTGATATTGCCATCATTTATTCTATCTACAAACCCTGTACCTTCTGGATTTGTTACTAAACTATAATAATAGTCTGCCTCTGGATCATTAGGTGATTTACTTCTAATAAGATTTGATGCAGCTATATAACAAGTACATTTAATTATAATAGGATCATATTCTTCTGCTATTGAGTTTGTAGCAGTATCTATATCTATCTGCTTTGCCTTTTCAAGTGGCATTGGAAACCTTGCACTCAATAGATTGTTTAATTCAAGTGAGGCATTTACAAGTTGTTGGTCTATAAATGTAGAAAAATCTACACCTAATTCAAATACTTGCTCATGTATTGTTGTTGATGTATATGCAGAATTATAGTATTCTAATTTGTTTTCTGTTGATGTATATAGCCATTCACCATTAGCATTTGGTGTATCTCCATCTGAATTTGATGCACCTTGCTCATCACCATTTACAAACAAAACACCTACATATCCAGAATCATGAAATGTATGAAGTGATGAAGATGTAGTGCTTGGAAATATCTGTACCTTTTGGTCAAAATCACCAAACCTATTAAAATAGTTCTGTAAATCTGTTTGTGATGCATACTTAAAATTTGTAGCCATTATCTTACCCTGCTAACTTTCTTTCTTGTAGATTTAGAATATTTTGCTCTCTGTTTGCCTTTTGCTGATGCTGCTCTTTTCTTTCTATTTTCATATGCTTTTTGTGCAGGTGTAAGTCTTGATCTTACAGATTTAGGTAAGTATCTACCTCTTTTGCTTCTTGGCTTTTTCATTTGCCCTTTAGATACATATCCCCAATCTTGTTTAGTCCAACTTCTCAAAGACCTTTGTGATTTTTTCATAGCCATTATCTATATCCTCCACCTTTAGCTTTATATTGCCTTGCTAACATTTGTGCTTTTCTGGCTGACCATTGTCCTGCTCTACCACCTTTAGAACCTGCTAAAATCTTATTGAATAACCTCTTTCTCATAGCAGGTTTTGTATAGTTACCTGCTTTGTTTACTGTGCTTTTTCTTCTGGCTTTTTTTCTTGCCATTAGTTAAATCCTATTAGTCTTATGTTAGCATTTCTTTTTGCATTAAGGCTTCTTGCATTTATTTGGTCTAACACATTAGCAGCACTTGTTCCACATCCTACACCACTCAATCCAATAACACTGAATACCATCTCTGCATTAGGTGGGCAGTTTTGTAATGTTATTGCACCACTATCATAATCTATTGTACCACTACCATTACCAACTAAATTACCAAATCCATCATCAAATAAAAATGCAGAATCATTTGTCACAGATATACCATCTTTTGTTATTGTATCAGTAGGTAGAGTAGCAGCTACTGCATCCTCAACATCACCAACAGCAGGTAATCTTCCAACACCAAATGGAGTTGTACCACTTGCAGGTGCAGTAATTGATATTGTAGATGTAGATAAATTTTGACCTGATGTAAATCTAATATCACCATCAACTATTGCAACTGTTACTCTCTTTTCAAATAAATTGCCTGAAGCATAAAACCCTGCATCTAAAGCATCTTGTATCTTTCTTATAACACCATCAGAACCACCAAATTTAGTATTAGTTGATGTTGTAAATGATAGTGTGTAATCAGAACCACCATCTACTGCTATATCAAAAGCATATGCAGTTGATGCAGCCAAACCAGATTCTGTTGAGGATGTAATGCCACTTAACCCTATTTCTTGATAACCACCTTGATAAAACTTGATAGCAAAAGTACCTCTAACAAATCCATCAAACCCTGCACTTGTTTCAGTACCATTGTTTCTTCCAAATCCCATAAAATTAGTAGCAGCATATCTGCCTGATAAATCTGTTTGTACTACACTATGCTTATCAAAATCAACATGGTTGTTAAAGAAAGGTAATCTCAATGCTGTGCTATCTGCATGAGAGGCAGCAGTGCTACCATTCATACCTCTGTTTACTGTTATAGCATTTGTAGCTACATTTGTAACTTCAAGTATTTCATTTTCACATCTTAACAAATCACCTACTTTTATAAAATCTCCATCTGTTGCATTGAAAGTAACAGGGTTAGTTGTGTTATCAAGACCATTGGCTACTGTAGTGCCTAATGCTTCATACATATTAGAACTTGGTACTGCATTATCTTTATTTAAATCACTACCATTACAAGCAGATGCAGAAGAATTTACATAATTAGCAGCAAGGTTACTTGGCAAAACTATATATTCATTTTGACGTAGTATTGAACTTATATTGCCATTGTCAGATGTAGCTGCTACATCTGTACTACCATCATCTATACCTTGATACCTAAACCTTACTTCAATAGGTTGTGGGCTTGGGTTTTGTACACATATATAGTTTGGATGAGGTAATGATGCTGCACTTCTTACAGTTGGATCAAACGCAAGTAATGAAATAAAACTATCTGCATTATCTAACTCTTGCTTTATATCAAACACTTGATTGTATTGTGTATCAAAATTAAATACCTCATCTATACCATCACCACTTATACTTAAACTTGTTGTTAAATTTGCCATTTTATATTCCTATCTTATGTGATATACTAAATTCATATTTACTGAATAATCAGAGTTTGTTCCATCTGACTTTATAAAAGCCATAATTACTTTTCCTGCATCTACATTAGCAGTAGATATTGTCAATGCCTGTAGATATGCTTGTTCATATCCTGCATTTGTAATAGTAGAAGGTGATACACAATTTTCTACACCATTAGACAAATCTCCACCTGTTGCACTATTAGATGTATCTATATCATAACTCATAACACTAAATTGTATAGTATCTCCTGATGAAGCATCTGCACCAGCCCATACAGAACAAGAATCTATTGTTATATTGACTGGTACATAGAAAATGTGACCAACTAAATCATCACCACCTAGAGTTACATTAAAACTTGTACTAGGAGTTGAACCTGAACCCATTTCAATTCTTGTTTGTGTTGTCTGACCTGATGATGGGATTCCAGTCCAGTTAGTTCCTGATGGTAATAAATTTCCACTACTCAAGCTAAAATGTTGTATTTGTGTATTGACAGTTGTCTGTGTTAATCCTGCTTTTACTAAACTATTAGTAGAATCTACTACAAGCAACTGATTACCACTTTGACTTCTTACATCTAAAGTATTAGTAGTTTCATCATTTTGTGGGCGTATGCTAACTTGGTCATCAGATATTAAAAGACTACTTGATACTCCTTCACCATCTTTAACTACAGCTAAAGTAGTTCCAACACCTGTATTACTATTGTCTAATTGTAAAATATCTTTATATGTACTTGCTTTTGTCTTACCTGTAAAACTCATTTACTAACCTCATATTCTAAAACTACTGTAACATTAGTATCACTTGATGCAAGATCAGGTTCAAATGAAAAAGCAACAATATCTCCTGCAACAAATGTATTATCTAAATCTCTAAAATCAAACTCTGCTGTTGTATCATCAACAGACATAGCAACAGTTACACTACTTGTAGCAGTAGAATTTGGCACTTCTGTACCTTCTGATGACTTATGAAAACCTATTATTACATCATCACATCTATTTTCACTTCTTGCAAATACCTTTAGGACTCTGCCATTAAATGGTGTTATCATGGCAACATATTCATTTCTTGCAGATGTAGTAGTCTGTTCAAAAATATAGCCATTTAAAGGTATGAAAACCTTACCTGTTGAATGAAAAAAACCAGTATTAATAATGCTTATATGCTTTTCAGTTGATGTAGTTATTGCACCAAATACATTTAGATTACCCATTACATCTAATGATTTAGTTCTGATATTATCAGTAGATACTTCCAAAGAAGTTAATGTACCATCTGAATCCTTAACAGGTTTTAGATTGCCATCAACTGCTCTATCTATCTGCAAACTTTTAGGCATCACCTGCCTGTCCATCATCTATAACTTCTACTGATTCTACTATTTCAATTAACTTTAATTTATTTTCTATTTTCTCAATTCTATCAATATCTATAATAGGTGGATGTGATACATCTTTTAGTTTCTGCACTTCTTTTTCAAGTGCTTCTATCTTTTTATCTGCATCATTAGGCAGTTCAACATAATCAAGCATTTTATCTAACTTAAATACTTTCATTAGATGATCTAACACCTTTGGTAGTATAAATTTTAATATCATAGCTTGAGGAATCATTATTTAGCTAAATCCTTTATGGTATCATTTAAAACTTCAAGTACACCTTCTGCTAAAGCAATCTCATCAGATTCTTTTACAAATGGAATATCTATTTTAGCTGCTATACCTTTTGCAATTTCTGATTTTTTTTCTTCTAATTGTCCAATAATCATATTAATAGCCATGCTTTTTATTGCATCTGTAAGTTTCTTCATTAACACCATTCCTTAATCTTCTTTAGTAGTTGTTCTTTGTTTTTTGCTTTTTCTTCTGCTAAATAATGTAATAATAATTTAACAGAACCATTTAAATCTGTTAGCTTAATCTCATTCTGCTTGGCATTATCAATTAGCTTAATAACAATACCCTCAAGCCTTTTAAATCTTTCATCCAGTTCTTCCATTAGTTCATTCTGAATAAACTGGTTCTGTTTCCATATAAAGAAACCAAAAGCAAAGGCAACTGCAATAGGTACACCATATTGGTCAAGTATTGCAAATATATCCACCTATTTGTTCCCATCAATCAGATTACCCCAGACCATAGCTTTGCCTTCAATTATTTGTACTATATCTACAGTGAATCTACCTTTATCATAAAAATCTATTATTGCAAATGCTTGTTGCCAGTTGTGTTTTTTGTTGTTTAACCACTGATTTTTAGCAGGTGTTATATCTTTAAGGCAACCTATAGAATATGCAGATTTTACCCCATCCATGTTTGTCATAGAGGCAACCTGTACATCATGATGATGTCCATACATTATATTACACCCAAGCCTGTTAAGATGATTTCTTGCATGGTGCATTGAAGCAAAGTGATGCCCATGATAACAGTATAGTTTACCAAATTTTGCATACTCACCAAATGGATGATACTTATATCCTCTTTCATCTAATTTAACTGCATCTTTAAAGTTGAGATTAAGATATGGATGCTCATTATTAAATTTGTTAAGCCAATCATCATGATTACCTTCTGTAATGTGTTTATTTTTACAATTAACTTTATCAAGTGCCTCATCTATAATATCCATACCTGCATTTACATCTTTTATATCTTGCTCTATGCTTGGTAACATATACTCAAGAGGTGGTCTTTTCTTCTTTGCCCACTTCCAATGTGATGCACCTTCAAATTCACCTACATCACCTAAATCTACATATGCATCTGGCTTTACTAATTCTATGGCTTTACATACTACTTTAATAGCTGCATAATCTGCAACTGGAAAGTGTTTATCTGGAGTAGCAATAAGCCTGTGAATCATTAGATATAGTAGCCTTCTGCAAGGGATAAAACTATATCACTTAATTCTTTTGCTCTGTTTGGTGAGTCTGACCTTGCCCACTTGGAATCAAGCATCTCATTAGCTGCATCTGCCCACTTCTCATTTTTCATGGCTCTAATCATTTTCTTGAACATGCTAACCCCATTACACCCCATTTGAAAGCACATATTGAGTAGAACCTCTTGTATAAGTATTGGCATATCATCTACCCATTCAAATGTATCTCTCATTTGTTGCTCTTTTTTAGATAGAATCCTTATAAGCATCTCATGAGCAATATCCTCATCCAAGTATAAATCACTCATCTTAAATCCATAGCCAATAGTATCATGCCCTGTAGGACATTTATATGGTCTTGGTTCAAATCCTTCATGCTTCTTAACAGTATCTATTATGTTTTTAGCTATCTGATTATCCATTATTTAATATGCTTTGTGTGAGCCTTTGGTTGTGCCACATCAATAATTGAAACACCACAAGCTAAAACTGCTGCATTTGCTGCAAATAACTTATCTGTTGCTTCTTTAAAAATAATAACAGTATCTGAACCATCAAGTGAAAAAGTGCCTATATCAGTTCCACCAGATTCTTCTAATGTAACAAGATATTCTGTTCCTGTTGCTGCTGTATTATGCAATCTAACATACTCACTTGATCCAATATTAGATGCAGCTCCTGTACTTGTACCTAATGCTGCCTCTGTTGTAATAGGTTTAAATATTTTCATCTTAAACTTCCTCTACCTTGTAGCCTTTTGCTTTATAAACTTTAGCATAATCACCTATATTTTCTCTGTAAATTACTTTACCAGAAGGTTTTGTTATTTTAAACTTACCAGATGATATTACTTCTTTTTTAGGTGTTTCTTTTTTTGTTTTTTTGCCAACCATATTAACCTCTATTTTAAAATTTTACCATTACTATCAAAATTAACACCAGAAAAAATACCAATGTTATCTAAACATTTGCCTTTTTTGTTTTTTTCAATTCTGTTGCCAACTTCACCAATATAATCCAAATATTTCATTTTTTGACCTTTGTAATAGGCTTCTTGACCTCTATCACCACTCTCAACTAATTTAAGGTCATTTTTAGGATCAAGTGTTACTCCAAATGCTTTATTATTTAAATTACCTATATCTTTTTTATCTTTCATAATTCCTTCCATAATGAGGGCAGTGTTTAAACTACCCTCATTACAAGACCATCAAGTGTTATTATGATATTTCAGTATGTATTTCTACACCATGTAAATCAACTAATTCAGATACTGCATAGTAACCATTGGCTACCATAACAGTCTTTGCACTCTTTTCTTCTCTTTCAGAAGTCATTTGTACAAAGTTACCTGCACCAAAGTCAATATATCCACAACCAATAGCTGTAGATGCAAAGATACCACCTTTTTTCTCTGTTGCATCACTACCATCAGGTACAGATGTTGATGTGTAAATATTGATTCCAGCAAGTTGAGTAACAAATCCAGCACCCATAAACTGATCTATAGCAGGTTGTGCTCCAACAAATGCACCAGAAGCACCATTCACTGGTAATACAACATTACCTGCATTAGAAGCACCTGCATTTGATTGAGTAGATGCAATAGATGAAAGTTCATTAGATAGACCAAAAGAACCAAATACTTGCTGTGGATGTAGCACTGCATGGTATGGTCTTGGTGCATCATTAGCTTCCAAAGAAGCAAGTGCATCCATCAAATCCATGAATTTTAAACCCTCTGTACTTGTACCTTTTGATGTTGCAAATCCATCAAATAAAGCACAAACATTTATGTCAAACTCTTTAGCAATATCATTACCTAACTGCCTACCTGCATTAGCCATTAAAGCATCTGCATTACCATGAGCAGCTAAATCTGTAATCTCTGCTCTGATAGCATTTCTCAAAACTTCAACAGATACAGCAGTTGTTTCAATGTTAGTTAAATTAGCATCAGTTTCTTCTGCACCTGAAGCCATATTTTTAACACCATGATCTGCATTAGTAACATCATGTTTTGTGTAAATTGGAAACTTAACTGTGTTTGTTCCTGCTGGTGCAGGAGTCATTGTTATACAAGCTGGGGTAACTGCTGCCTTGTTTAGCTGTACAATAGCTGATGCTATTGCTATCCCTAAACCACCTGCACTTACTCCAACATCACTTACTACATTATTTTGAGCCATTTTAAACTCTCCTTAAATATAAATTAGATTATCTTAATTTACCCCATTGGAATCCTGCAACATTCTTTTGCAGATGTTGCTCACATCCTATAGGATCTTTTTTTGCCCACTCTGCCATAGATGAGTAGCCTCCAAATTCTCCACTTGGATTCACTCCTTGCCTATCAGCATTGGTTTTTCCTGCATTTGGATTTACTGCCTGTACTTCAGTTTCAACAAATTTTTGAAGTTTTGTCAAGTCCATACCTTCTCCAAACTGCCTTTTTTCTTCAGGTAGTTTTTCCATAAGTGATGTTCTTGTTTCTTCTTGGTAAGCGTTCCATTGATTAGATACATCAGTTAGTTTGGCAATCTCTGCATCTTTTTCAGCTAATAGTGTTTTATATTCCTCATTCTGAACCATTTTAGCTTCCCTTGCTTTAGCAGCTTGTGCTTCATATTCTGCAAGTTTAGCATTAGCTGTTTCTGCTTGAGCCTTCCAATCATTCTTCTGTGTGTTTACTTCTGCAAACCTATCATATGGTACATCATTATTTTTACTAACTTCTGTGTTAGGATTGTTTACAGTATTATCATTACTTTGTACAGTTTCTTCAGACATATTTACCTCTTTTGTGAGTTGGTTATAGGATAAATATCTGTGATGCAAGTCATAAAAAACCACATAATTATACTTATGTGATTATATATTAAATGTACCACCTTTTGTTTTACCCAGTTCTTTTTCTACATATTTATCTGCTTCTTGCATGATAAAATTTAATACTGATTTAGGTGCAGGTTGTTTATCAGTAGATATTACTCTGCCTTGTTGTGCTAAACTTTGCACTTTTGCACCTTCTGTTGGAAATCCAAATTGGAATCCATTACTTAAAAATTTAATAAATTGATAATCTTTTAGCAAATCACCAGTTAATACAGGTGCTTTACTATTTGCAAATTCTTTTGATTGTCTTTTGAGATTGCCTGTTGGTTTTTTATAGCTTTGTTTATATGCTTTGTATGCTTTACCAAATACATCTCTTGCCTTTGCACCACTACCAGCAGGATCAAATATATGTTTTCTGTACTTCATAACAACATCAGTTCTAATCTTTTTAAAAAACTTTCTATCTAACATTATTCCTCAAACTTTTCTGGATTATATCCTTGATCTTCTGGTGATGATGATACTTCTTCCCACTTATGCCTACAGTTCCATACTTCATTATTCATATCACCAAACTCTGCAATAACTTGTTCTCTTGTGGCAGAGCCAAAGTTTATTTTAGCAATACATTCTTCTCTTGTTTTGTCATCATATGCACCTATGTAAACATACTTGGTATTGGCAGGTGCTTTTTCTGCCATGGAATTAGTAATTGAATTACTATATTGATTGAACCCTGTTTGTATTTCTTTCTTTGCATTAGCAGCAGAATGTCCTAATTCTTCTAATCTTTCTTTTGATTCTTTTAGTATCTGATTTGGAAACTTGCCTGTTGATATACCATCAACTATAATACTTCTCATATCATTACCAACTACATCTGTAAATCTTGATGATAGTTTAGACTCTACACTTACAAGCAAACCTCTCAATGCAGTTTCAGTTAGTGGTGCTGTAGTTGTATATGTATTTTCTAATATGCTAACTGCACCTGATTCCATTGTGCTTGATATTGCTGCTGATTGTTTTAGTTTTAGTGCTTGACCTATATCAAGTCCTGCTAATATTTCTATTGCTTCTTCTGATGTTTTACCTTCAACAAGTTGTAATAATGCAGCAAAAACCTCATCATAAGATTGGTCTATCTTCTTTGCAAGTTCATCTGCTTTAGATTCTAAATCATCAAAAATATCTGCCATTAATCTAATAACTCACTAACTGATTTGCCTGATTCCCAAAACCTACAAGACCAGTATCTTGCTTTGGTCTTATCTTTTGGTGGATTACTATCACACTTATGCCTTGCTCTGAATGATGCCCTTCTTGTATCTGAATCTCTTTTGATAGATAGATTAGGATCACCAAATGTAACTCTAACTACATTACCCTTGTTGTTCTTAACAAACACCTCAAACTTCTTTCTACCAAAACTTGGTGAGCCTTTTGCTATTCTTCTTGGTTTATTAAGTGTTACTGATTTGCCTTGATATTCTGCCATTATACAGGTTTTGTAAGTGCTTCTACAAGTGGTGATTGACCTTCAGGCACTTCTTCCTCTTTTTGTTGCCTTTCAAATATGTGGTCAAATGCTGCTTCTCTATCTTCAAAACCATCTGGATTCATCTGCATCAATATATCTGCTTCATCAATTAAACCTTTGCCAAGCATCCACTCCCACTTCTCAATCTGTTCTTTAGGTGATAGTATTTCTGTAGATTCACTGAAATCAACTACCTCAAGCTCATTAGCAGTATCTGACATCATCTCATGCATCAGTATGGTTTTCTCAAGTTCAAACAGTTCATACTCTACTCTTGTGTACTTATCTATATCAGATTTTCTATCTTCTTGTAGTTCTTGGTTTCTAATTCTCAATGCTACACCTGATTCAGCAGTAGTACCATCTGCAAATGATGTTGGTAGATGATAGTTTTGTGCTAACATCTTGTATGATTCTTTTATACCTTCTGTTAGTGCAGGTACTGAATTAGGTGGTGCAACTATTGACATATTACCATCAACACCTAAATAGAACATTGAATCTTGTGATACTTGTAGTGCTTCTTTATCTATATCAGAACCATTTACAAAAGCATATCCAAATGATTGAAAGTGTATGTTGGCTGCTTTATTTGTTTCTGCAACATTTATAAGTTCATTAGTTTGTATTAAATCATTAGCCACCTCTGTATCAAAGTATGCATACTCTGGTCTGCACTCTCTAAATAACTCTACAAATGGCAATACACCATAAAAGTTTGTATGGTCTGGATTTAGTTCATCAGGCATTATCTTGCCATTCTTATCAAACACAAACTGATTCTCTGCATCCCAGTACTGAAATAACTCTGGTGTTGTATCAAGCACTGCTGATTTAGCAGATAATGGATAAGTGTAACCTACTGGATGTAATGGATCATCATCAAATATAGGCTCAAAATCATGTATTATATCATACTCTAATCTTTCATTTCTCCATGTTACTTTAACAAGTATGTTATCAAGCAGATTTACATATCTCTCTGCCCTTTGCATTTTTTCTTGTTTCATGTATTGCATATCAAGTATATCAGGATTTGTGTATACTCTTTTAGGCTCAATCATGTAGACTAAAGATGTTCTATCTATCACCCTTTTAGTTACATTAACATTTGCAATAGGTATAGGTGATGCAAAGTTAAAGAACTGATTAGTATAGTATTCTGTTCTGCCATTGTAATAATCAAGAGCCTTTTGCCTGTTATCTCTAAAAGTATTCTTTTCAGATTGCTGATAGTCAATCTTGGCTAATTCTACTAATTGTTGTGGTGAATAAATCATCTATCTACGCTCCATAATTTTGGTCTATTTACTGGAAATTCATAAGTAACTGCATATCCAAGTGCATCAGATATGTGTGTAAGCATTTTGTTGCTTTTATCTATCTCTCTTGTGCCTTGTTTATTAACTACTTTTTCTAAATCATTAATTAAATTTTTACATCTTGGATCAATAATCATATTGCCAGATAATGCTTTATTCATAGCATTTACTCTGTTAATCACCTTTGGATTGATGTGCTTCACCTTAACTATGAAATGCCTTTTTAAAATACTTATATCACTATAGGCTGCTGATGAGCCTCTTGCTCTACCTGTAGCATCAGGATAACAGAAGTACTGATTGTTAGGATATTTATCTTTTATAGTCAGTGCCATTCTCTCTGTTAATAAATCTCCATCTCCCTGATGTGATAAGGCAAATGTATCAAATACCCTGATTTGTGGTGCTTGTTCATACCTTTGGAATAAACAGAAAGATAAGGGATCATTGTTGAAGTCTGCCCCAATGTAGATAGGTTTGTTTGGGTTGTAGTCCACTTTGGAAACATTTTTTTCTCTATTAAAGGCATAATAAGTTGCACCTTGACTTAAATTAACAAATTGACCATCTCTGTATGCTTGTAGCATCTTTTCATCATAGTTAGATTCTAATAAATCTATATATTTTTGTGGTAGATATGTATTATCTGTTGATTTACCATGAACTAAATGCCTATCATCACTTTCATTCTCAACAAATACATAATGTGTATAATGAAACCCTTCTGGTGATGTTACTATATACAGTTCTGTATCTTCACATCCTCTCATTCTACCAATAGCTTTTTTAAATGCCATATCACAATTCTTCCAACTCTCAACATCAAACTCATCAATACCACAATATGTATATTCACTACCAACAATTCTATGTGGCATCTGTAACTGATAAATCTTAATGTTTCCTGCTGCTGTTATGAATCTATGTTCTGCTCTCTTATACTCATATGGTATCTTGTACTGCTCAAGCATCTCACAAAATGGTTCTACAAATAATTCATTAGCAAGATCATATGTTGGATAGAGTATAAGCCCTGATGATTTACCTGTTTTGTTTACCCTTTTAAATAGATTGACAAATGTCTTTCTTAAAAATACATGAGTCTTACCTGCACCAAACCCTGCAACAAGTGCATTGATTGGTTTCTTTGATGTCAAAAAATCCCACTGATGTGGAAAGTAATTATCTTTATTGAATTTAAGTAACATCTACAAATTCAACACCAGATACTGGATTATTCCATTCAATCTCATTCTTTTCTGTTTGATCTAAATACTGCTTACCAAGCCATATAAGCATAGTAGAATTACCACCAAGAGCAGAATCTATTTGTGCTTTTCTTAATCTCTTTTTTAGGTCAGTTCTACCTTTTAGCACATTTGTGGAATAACTCTTGCTAATTAAATCCTTGCTACAGCCAAAGAAATCAGCTATTTCAGTATTTGTACAACCATAAGAAGCAAGTTTAAATACTTCTTCTGGATTGATGTCATACTTTTTAGGTCTGCCACCTTTATTTTTTACGTTTGTAGCCACTTTTCTTTCTACGCATAGGTTTATATGAACTACTACCTTTTTTCTTTTTATACATTGATTTAGGCATAAATTACCCTAATTTAGAAGTGATAAGATAATAATCAAGTTGTACAATGTCAATCATAATTATTTTTATGTGATTATACATTTCTTGCTATTATCCTCTGGATTAGATTAGGAGATACATTAAACTCTTTTCTACATATCTCTACCATTTCACCATACTTTAAATCAGAATGTTTCAATCCTTCCCAGTATGCTCTTATGATTGTGTTTCTTATTTCAGTGTGGTTTAATAGTCTTTTTATATTATAAAACTCTAAAGATGATATAGATGCATTATCCTTCATACTTATCTATCATTATTAATGTTTTAGGTTCTTCATCTTGTTCTATATATCTTTTGATGCAATTAAGTTCCACTATTTGTTTATCATCAATAAAAAAACCATCATCACCTTGCAGTGAATCAAATATAAATTTTACTAAATTATCTGCATCAGGTGTTTTGGTATAGTGTTTTGGTATATTGTTTTTTAGAAGTCCTTGATACTTGCCTTGCCTATAATGTGATTTAGGTCTTGGCATGGCAAACTCAAGATTTACTCTTATTGCTTCTGTAAATGGATATTTAGGTTTATACCTATTTGCTTGTAATCTAAATTGTTTTTTATCTTTTTTGGAGGGATCATAAGTTCTACGCCCATTGAATCTATGACGCTTTAATGCTTTTGGCTTTCCTATGACCTCAAAATATATTATGGAAGAACTCCAGTAGTTTGATTGGCAATTTAGGTATTAAGTAATCAACAAAACAAATAATTAAATACCATGCTACAACTAAAAATATTCCTAATCCTATCCATACTAATATTCTCATAAACCACAATGTCCTTCACATTCATTTTCAAACAAGTCTGTCTGATCTTCATTTAAATCTACTTCTTCAAGTGGTACTAAAGATTGATGTAGATATACTGGTTCAGACATACCACCTTTAAAAGCAATATTTCTTATAGCTTTATCAACCTCTAAACATTTTTTCCATTCTTTAGGATAATTTAATTTTATATCTTTCCATTGTGAATCAGAGTGAAATGGGCAAAAAACACAAGAAGATTTGATTGGTACTGGAAATTTATTTTTTTCCATGTATGCCATGCAATCACTTCTATTCATCATTAGTTCTAAAAAAGGGTATCTATTTACAATTCTTGGTTTCTGACTTAATTTCATTCTTTGAGATTCATCAATAGTAATACCTAACCACATCTCTGTTTTTGGCATCCTCTGTCTTTTTTTTAAACCATATAACTCTCTAACTTTTTTTTCTACAGGTTCTATCTTATAATCATAAGTACATTGTCTTTTAATTATCTTGCCTTTTCCAAATGCAGGTATGGATACAAATGTATGCCCTTTTTTGTTCACTCCATCTAAAATGTCTTGATATAGATTTGTACTAACAACTTCAATAGGTATGCCATCATTTTTCTTTTGCCAATCAAGCAGCCAATCAAGCAATTCATAAGTTTTTGTATGTTCAGCCATTGGATCAGAGAATATAGCTACATCTGCTCTTTCAAAATCACCTAAAGAACTCATCATATATAAAGCAGTAGATTGCATACCCATACCTAAAGCAATTACTTTCATATTTATATCAGATTTTTTTAATTCTTTTGCAAAATTACTTATGTATTTTTTGCTATCCACTACAAACTCCTCAATTCATCCATAGATATTTCTTTACCCATTACATCAAGAACCTTTTTTTCTTGATAATTTTTTGAAATCTTATCCATCACATCCCAATCTATATATAAAAATTCATGCCCTTTTTGTAATATTGTATACACAACAGGATGTTGAACTTGCCACCTACCAACTATTTTATGTGCATATGTTTTTAGCAAAAATGTATCAGTTGCAGCTTTAACTTCATAAAATTTAGGTATACTATCAATAAATGCAATAAAGTCTGGTATTTTTTTTAAATATTTATTTAGCAAATCCCATTCTTCTTCTTTGTAACTTTTTTGAAAACCAATATGATGATATGGTATTTTATTAAATTCTAATAAGTTTTTAAATTGATCTTCTGCATAATTATTTTGACTCATTCTTTTTTCTACATTATCATATCTACCCATCTAACTTCTCAATTTCTGCCAATGCTTGTTCTACAATACCTGTATGATCATACTGAATCAATGCATCAAATGCTTGTAGGCATATCTTATATTTTTCATTTAAAAGATGAACTTCTTTTGATAAATTGAAGTTTTCTTCTTGTAACATTTTATCTTTCATCTAACAACTCCTTTTTTGCTTAATAATCTACCTGCTAATCTATCTTCAAGTAGTGCCTGTGAAAAATACTGCTGATAATACCAAACTCCATTAGCAGCTTTTTCTATTGCTTCTTTTTGCCTACCAGTAATGGTTCTATTAACTGCTCTTGTTCTATACTCATCCCTTCTCATTAACAACCTCTCTGTATGGTAATACTTTTACTTTACAACATCTTGAATCTGCCATAACAACTTCATTAGGTGAATAAAAATCAGATACACCACATTTACTACAATAACCTATTTTAGTTGCACCACTTGAATGGTCATCCTGAAAATCCTTAACAGAAAACCTTTGTACTAAATTATCTTTTATTATCTCATCATTCCATGATTTATTGTATAAATAAGTTTGTGGATGTTTTCTTTTTGGTTTAAATGCACCACCATGTATTTCTTCTTTAGTGGTAGATTTAACATAATCTGGTGTATGCTTCATAATGGCATCAATATTCTTTTTAGATAATCTACTCCATATCTTTTCACACTTACTTCTGCCAACTTTAAAATCATATAAATTCCACCAAATATCAAAAGAATCAGACATACTATTTTTTTCTTTATTCTTCTTTACATTCTTGTTTGTGTGCTTCTTCAGTGCTTTTTCAGTGTTTATTTGATTTTTATTCAGTGTTAGTTCAGTGCCTTCACTCTGATAACTATCATAATTTAGTATAGTTAAGGTGGTT